>ENA-UOXV01000005-UOXV01000005.1-marine-metagenome-genome-assembly--contig:-NODE-5-length-272227-cov-7.871052_pt1 | contig 272227 bp, 258 predicted proteins | sample MGYA00238165_ERZ766961 | MGnify/ENA primary metagenome ERZ766961 (study PRJEB28924, sample SAMN03173240) | marine metagenome | biome: Marine; feature: Water; material: Subsurface seawater | place: North...
CGTTCTTGTAAATGAAGAGCCTTTAAACGCTTCACCAGGCCCCTCTTTAAACCACTCAGGTCTCTTGAGGTGTATTCAAAAAATAATACCTTGCCGCCTACCTCTCTAGCTAGAGCCTCGTCTTTATTTCCTGTCAGAAAGATGGTGGTCAATTCATAGTCACTGCCGTCAAATAGCCGCGCCCACTGCCTAGCGACATCCCCAAAAGGAGCCGAAGACCCGTGACAAATTTGTAGAATGTTTTTTTTCATATAACGCTAAAAACTACGATTAATATCGATTAAGTCAACATTAAATTTTTTCATAATGTCAGCCTTATCAACAGGTATGGTGGAAAACTGAGGTATAGCAGGATCATACCGATAATATTCGGCATCATAAATAAGGTTGTCGTTCAAAATACTTTGTCCGCAGCCAAACTCTAAAATACTTTTAGGTTTTAGATCATTAATACAGGCCTAGATATGCTCTTTGTAAAGAAACGAAGTAAAACCATAATCTTTAAATGCGTGTATTTCTTGATAATTTTTAATCAGCTCTTCATCTACTATCGGCATGTGACTCACTTCTCTCTATATATTCTTAAAATTCAGCGCTATAAAGCATTTCCTTTTCCTTATTGCTGCTCCAGCTGAGTATATTGCCCTACGCCTTAAGCACCAACACATCTTCCATAATCAAATATTCCAAGTCCGAGCCAAAGAACATGTTAAGTGCGTCTGTAGGTGAGCAAATCATCGGTTCACCACGACGATTTAAAGACGTATTCAGCACTACACCATTGCCGGTAAGCTTTTCCATTTCTTCCATTAGCTCATAATAGCGAGGATTAAACTCTTTCTTGAGCGCTTGAGCACGCGCAGTGCCATCTTCATGGACCACTTCGGGCACGCGAGTTTTCCACTCTTCGTTCACCTCAAAGGTGAATGTCATAAAGGGTGCAGGATGATCGCTCTTGAACATTTCAGGGGCCACCCGATCAAGCATGCTCGGACAAAAGGGCCGCCAGCGTTCACGGAATTTGATTTGCTCATTAATCCTCGCTGCTACGCCCGCTGAACTAGGGCAACCAACAATTGAGCGCCCACCCAGCGCCCTTGGCCCAAATTCCATTCGCCCCTGAAACCAGGCAACAGGATTACCTTCAGCTAAAATCTTGGCTATACGTTGTGGCACCTGGTCAATCACTTCATAAGCTGGCGTTTCAGGGTGCTCTTCACAGGCTCGAATACACTCTTCATTGGTGTATTTTGGCCCAAGGTAGACATGCTCCATTTTCTCGGGCTGGATACCCCTCTTCACCAGCGCATAAGAAGCAGCCCCAACGGCGGTCCCAGCATCTCCTGAAGCCGGCTGAACATAAAGCTCTTTTACATCATCACGAGCAATAATTTTTTGGTTCAATTTAACGTTAAGCGCTCCACCCCCTGAAAATGCCAACTTGCCGGTTTCCCGCAAGATGTCACCCAAGTAGTGATCCATCAACTTAAGAACCACCTCTTCAAAAAGTGCCTGAATGGTTGCCGCGTAATCAATATAAGGCTCGTCTGCAATATCACCCTCACGCTTGGGGCCAAGCCACTCAACTAACTTGGGACTGAAATAGAATGCAGCGCCATCCTGCTTGTGACGCCTTAGGCCGACGGTGTTTACCAACTTGGTATTGACTTGAAAGTCTTTACCGTCAAAGTCAATTAAGCGTGAAAAGTCGTACTTGGTGGGATCCCCATAGGGGGCCATACCCATGACTTTGTATTCACCATCGAGCATCTCAAAACCGAGATATTCTGTAATCGCGCCATAGAGGCCGCCCAGAGAATCAGGATCGTAAAATTCCTTAATTTTGTGAATTTTACCGTTTTCACCATAGCCAAAAAATGTAGTGGCGTATTCACCCTTGCCATCTACACCCATGATGGCAGTTTTCTCTTTAAAGCCGCTAAGGTGATAGGCGCTCGAAGCATGCGCCAGGTGGTGCTCAACCGGCTCAAACTCCACTTTATTTGGGTCGATACCAAGTTCACGTAACAGAGCAAATACTCTGTCGCGATATCGACGGTAACGACGATTACCGTTCAGCAGGGCATCGAGGGCTCTATCAGGGGCATACCAGTAGCGTTTAGCAAAGTGCCATCGGGCCTTGGAAAAAATAGAAATGGGCGCAAAGGGAACGGCCACCACATCAACAGCTTCAGGCTTAATACCCGCATATTCCAGGCAAAACTTTGCCGCTTCAAAGGGCATTTTTCCCTTGGCATGCTTATCTCGAATGAAGCGCTCTTCTTCTGCCGCAGCCACCAACTTTTGATCAATATAAAGCGCAGCAGAAGAATCATGATTCAGCGCACCGGAAATACCGAGAACAATTGTAGACACAGTTAAACCTTTTTATTGATAAATGTAACACCAACTCGCTGGGCAAACGGGGTTAGTAGTTGTTCGAAATGCTGCCAAGTCTTACCTTGCCAGTTGTCCATAAATCGCTGTAAATCTCGCCTGTAGGCACGCACAAACGTCTGTTCAAAACGGTGCCACCGCACCGCATCTAAATCAATCACCTGGAGCTGCTCGCCTGTCACGATCAAATTGGTCGCTTTCATGTCGCCATGACTGACCTTGCTGCACCACAAAATATCAAATAACCGACTTACCTCATGACCCAGCCATGCTGGCACCTGAGAGTCACTTTGCTTCAACAACCAAGCATGTAAATTATCTCCTACCGCACTCTCTGTTGCTAAATACGCTTCTCTGCGTAGAGGCCCAGTGCGATTCTCCCGCATAGCCAAGGGTGAGGGTGTAGCAATACCGAGCAATTCTAACCGATGGGCACTCTTCCAGGAAATCCAGGCTCGGCTAGGCCTAAAACAACGGCTTAACCCATGCCAAAAACTCTTAATATTGTAGCGTTTTAACACCCAGTCGCCACCATCCCCCGACACCTTCATCACCGTTGCAGTGTTACCGCGCTTGAGAAATTGCGCTTGGCCCACAGCAATTTCCGGCTCAGCCATCAACCTTCTCAACCTCTCACTCGCTCGGGCGCGCACCATCACTACAAACACATCGGACGACTTAACCACGTCAAACTGAGAGCATGAACGAGTAGTCTTGGCCAAGTAATGTTTAATCCGCCACTCTCGCATACGGGTTATCGAAGAAAGAATAGCTTCAAGTGAAAAAGCGGCCTCGCCATAAGCCTCAATAACCTCTGGAACCAACTCATCGTAATCTGGTGTCATTTGGGCAAAGAACAGCCCAAGATTTTTTAGGGGGCTGTTTAACGGTTCAATACCACCGCCATCAATTGCATTGAGAACCCCCCGGCTGAGCATAAAATTATCCAGATGAATATCAGCCTGCATCCAGCCAGCCCGATGCAACTGACCGACAAGCACCAACGCATCTCGTAGCAGCTGCTTTAACTGGTCAACAGATAAACCCTGATAACAGGCTTGCAAGCTGACGGCATCATCAAGAAATTCAGTGGCAAGAAAATAGCCCCCACCTTCATCAACGAGACTCCAGACCTCCTTTGGGCAAGGGACGCCAGCAGCTACCATTGCCTTCAGACCAGCGCGCTCGCGATCAAAATATTTTCGCTGAAAGAACAGCTTGACCAACACCGTCACACCACCCCAGTGGGCACGAAACGCTAGGCGCTTTCCAGGCAAGTGGCGATAAACCTCCTCACAAACCAGCGCTTCACGGCCTGGCACCTCCAATTGAAATGGCAATGATAGCGCTTGTCCTGCTTGCTGCAGTTGCTGAAGCGTCAGCAGCTCCACCCTGAAGTTACCCTTTAGCCATGATTTTATCGGCCACTTTTTTCTGTAAAGCAGGGAGAGACCAGTGCACAGGCGAAGTTTCTATATAGGCCTCCAGCAACTGCTGACGATCTTCAGGTGTTAGCTGACCCGTGTTTCGAAAAAGGGTCGCCAGTTCTTTCGGGCCACGGTTCCGTGACATCAAGCGCCTACACTTCTCAAGATCAATAAGCCTAATATCTTGTGGGTCTGTGCAGGAAAAATAAATATGTTTCGTATAGAGGCAACCATGCCCAAGCCCTAGGCCATGTAACTTTCCGACCAGCTTTCCCAAAATAGACAATCCTTGTTTTCTTGCCTCTGGTGACATCGGCTGCTCCAGCCATTGGCTCATTGGCGTGTAACCCTCTAGCGCACGAGTAACCAGCAGCCCTCGATCAATACTCGTTTTTTGTCGGCCATAACAGGCAACTTCCATGGTCAAAATACCACCTTTCGCCAACTGACGAATATTCAGCACCTCTCTCATTGCGAGGGGAATACCCTCCAAAGGGCTGCTTAATGTCCGGCAATTATGATTTTGTTGACGCTTCAGATAAAACTGCATTTCGGTGTGAGTTTCTGGGTCCGTCAGGGAAAAGATACCCACATCACTATGGCCACCCCGCCCCACATTCGGATCATCGACAATCTTGACATCAGCATTCCACAGCGCCTCAAAACTATCTAGGCCATTGGCACGGAATAACGCCGCACAGCTATCATCTAGATGAAAAAATTGTTTTTCCATTACGCTCACTCTCACTAATGCACTTCACAGCTTACGGCAAAAAGCTTGATTAACACACGCATCTACTCAAACTGCCCCAACAAGAGTAATGCTTTTTTGAGCCTCCGCCGCTGCTCGCAACCCGGTCTACCGCCTTAAGCGTGATACCCCTTTCGGACACCCTTGTCGTGGAGCTTATCCGCCGCCAGTCGAACCGAAGACCAAATATCTTTCCCTTCGTCAAGCGCCTGACGCAATGACTGCTGCTTATACTCTCGGATAAAACAAAGCGCATCACGGCGATCAAACCCCGCTCGATTTGCCGAGTAATACAGTGCCGATAAATCTTTTTCCCGCCAACGACGAGGGGTTCGGTGGCGAATTTGCATCCGATGAAGATCAATCACATAAATCGGCCGCTGAGACGCAGGCACATCGACAAAACTAGCCGACGTATCCAGTAGAAAATGACAGAGATAATAATCTCGATGATTAACGCCACTGTCGTGTAGTGTTCGAGAAATTTTTGCCAACCGCCTGACGAGTGCTCGCCTCTCAGTGGCCCCCATCGCAGCCAACACCTGTGGATTACAATATTCATCCAAGGGCTCAGTAGGCTCTAATGCTTCCGTAATCAGAAAAGATTTTTCATTTGCAGGGTTAGAACCTTGACGACCAAACGCTACTGGCATCATGGTATCTACACCCAACTCTTGAAGCTTGCCAATGGCGCGATATTCGTTTTCTGCACCCAGTACAGGAATACGCAAATACAGCAGGTTTTTTAGAATTTCACCAAAACCTACTCCCGCATGGGTTTTCACAAAATAGGCCTTACCATCAAACTCAAAACGGGTGGTACATCGATCACCCATCTCACGGTAGACCTCCCCCGTCAGGGAAAAGGCGGCGTCAAAAGAATCGACATCGGACCAACGGGAAGCAAAGGGTTCAGCCAGAAATAATTTCACACTTTCTCTCCAGCACTTGATCAATCACGTCAGCAGCCCTGACCGGCATATCGTAAATATCTGCTTTTTGCGCAAAGATCGGCCCATTTTCCCGCCATTTCTGCTTATTTTTCAGCAACATTTTAGCCAACTTTTCATTGAGCGACTCTTGAGAAAAGGGTGAAGCGAGAACCCTACCCGCATCAGCTTCCTCAATATAATGAGCATAACCGCAGACATCAGTGACCAATACGGGCAATCCAGCCACCACGGCTTCCAGCAATACGGTACCGGTATTTTCTGCATAGGCTGGATGAACCAGAAGATCTGCCCCCTGCAGGAAGCGCGGCACATCATCCCTACCCGAGAAAAAAGTAACCTGCTGAGCCACACCAAGGCGGCTAGCCAAGGATTTGAATTCAGTGGGGTCGTCTTGGCCAATCACAAATAGCTGTGTACGCCTCCGTAGTTCTGCCGGAAGTGAGGCAAGCCCACGCAGACTTCGATCTAACCCTTTGGTACGAAACCCGGAACCGATCTGCAACAACAGAACATCGTCGGCTCCAAGATTAAACTCCTGACGAAACGCGGCCCTAACTTCAGCGGCATTTTCAGGAGCACAACGATTTCGGCTAATACCCGGAGGCAACATGGTCATCCTGGATAACTCTGTGCCGTAATAACGCTGAAATAGTGCTTGCTGCACACTGGAAATCATTAAGATTTCGACAACCTGACCTGGATTAAAAATTGCCTGTTCATAGCGGGAAAAGTGTCGATAGCGTGAAGACAACCGATACCACCAACGGCGCAAATGCCGGGATTTATACTCAAAGCAAGGATCCGCGCAATAGTACACATCCAGCCCCGGCATCTTGTTGAAACCCACCACCGTATCTACTGGCCTCTGGGTTAATTGCTGCACGACCCAAGCTGAAAATTTTCTATACCGTCTTGGACTACTCACTCTTCGCCCACCTACAGCCTTCACCGGTGCAACCACCACCTTCAGCCAATCAGGGCAATCGCCCTCCCAGCTTAGTGTGTAGGCGGTAACCTGATGGCCTCGGCTCGAACACGCCTGAGCAATGCGGAGAAAATCCCGCTGTAATCCGCCGTAGGGGAAATACTTATAGAGACAAAAGGCCAGCTTCACTCAGCAGCCTCTGCTACCAGATCATTCAATGCACTGATCACCCGATCAGGCAACAAATCATTGAGGCATTTCATCTGCACCAAGGGGTCTGAAAGCGGGCACTCCCGCTTGAAGCAAGGCCCGCAATCCACGGGAATCGATAAAATAGCCACTTGCTCATTTAATGGCGGGGTAAATGCAGGAGACGTAGAACCATAGACCACCACCAGAGGGCGATTCAGTGCGGCAGAAATATGCATCAATCCGGAGTCATTACTGACCACCCCGTCTGCCACGGCCAATAAATCAATGGCGTCCTCTAGCTCAGTCACACCGGCCAAACTGTGACAGTGTTGCTGTTGCTCCTCTGACAATGCACCGGAAATTGATTGGGCGACAGGCTGGTCCTTGCCCGAACCTAGTATCCACACCTGCCATCCATCAGAAATTTTTTGAGCCGCTACTGCGGCATAATACTGCTCAGGCCATTGTTTAGCGGGACCAAACTCTGCCCCCGGGCACAAGGCTAATATTTTACGTGCACTGTTTAAACCAAACTGCTGGCGCAGGCCGGATGTTCGTTCAAGGTCAGTTTGTAAATTCGGCGCGGAGAGTTTTTCGGGCAGCGCAGCTCCCGCAGGAAACGCCAGCGCATCGAAACGCTGAACCATCCGAGGGTAACGCCGCTTGTCCAACACGCGAAGATCATTAAGTAATCCATAACGCATCTCCCCTTTCCAGCCGGTGCGCTGGGGTATGCTGGCAAACCAGGGAATCAGAGCGGATTTTAAAGAGTTCGGCAGAATGATCGCTTGATCATAACCCTCCTCGCGCAACGCTCGACCCACAAGACGTCGAGCAGACCACATCAAACTGCCATGGCCCACCGGCATATCAATAGCACGACGAACTTCTGGCATCCTTGCAATGATGGGTCGACTCCAAGCCGGCGCCAGTACATCAATAACGCCATCGGGGTATTGTTGCTTGAGCAGAATAAAGAGAGATTGAGCCATCACCATGTCCCCCACCCAGGAGGGGCCGATGATCAGAATTTTCTTGTCAGCTGCCATGAGGTCTCCCGGAGAGTTCATGCAGATAATTCATATGAAGAACTCATAAGGAAAGCCCAGGTACTATTGCCCCACAGGGGTTAACCACTCTGAGTTCTCAGCTCTTAGGCCGCGAACCAGATCAAAATACTGGGTCTGCAGCAGCTCTGTGATAGGGCCGCGCTTACCGTCGCCTATGATTCGGCTATCCAGCTCACGAATAGGCAACACTTCTGCAGCCGTGCCAGTAAAGAAGGCTTCGTCCGCCACATAGACCTCATCTCGGGTGATACGCTTCTCTACCACCTTGTAACCGGACTGCTCTGCCAACTGCATAACCGTCTTGCGAGTAATCCCATCCAAGCAAGAGGTAAGCTCAGGGGTGTAGAGCACACCATCGCGTACTATAAAAACATTCTCACCACTACCTTCAGCCACATAGCCCTCGGGATCAAGCAGCAGCGCTTCTTCACAACCAGAATCCAGCGCCTCGCGCAAAGCCAACATGGAATTAATATAATTGCCGTTGGCCTTGGCCTTTGTCATGGAGATATTCACGTGGTGGCGGGTGAAGGAAGACGTACGAATTTTAATGCCCTGCTCCAGAGCGTCAGGACTCATATACGACGGCCACTCCCAGGCGGCTACTATCAAATGCGTCTGCAACCCATCAGCTCGCAACCCCATTCCCTCTGAACCAAGAAATGCCATAGGGCGCAGATACGCTTGGTGTAAATCATTATCACGTACAACCTGCTTCTGAGCCTCGTTCAGCTGATCTTTGCTGAAGGGCATATTCATTCCCATGATTTTAGCGGAGCGAAACAGCCTATCCGTGTGGTCTTGCAATCTAAAAATGGCCGCCCCCTGATCCGGAGTCTCATAAGCACGAACACCTTCGAACACACCCATACCATAGTGCAGGGTATGGGTTAGGACATGAACTTTCGCATCACGCCAAGGCACCATCTCGCCATCAAACCAGATGAAACCATCACGATCGGCAAATGACATCTAATGTCTCCTAAAAATAATAAATACGAGCTAGCCTGATATTCAACTATTGCCTAACAATCGCTGCCAGACTGCCGAAACCTGCGCCCTCTCAATAGCAAACTCCGAAGCATTCAGCACAGCCGGTAATTGTTGCAGCTGTAACCGATGGCCAACGGAGCGATAATTTTTATAGGCTCTCGTCAGAAACTCTGCATCTGCTGCTGATATAACCCCGCCCTCCTCCAAGCATTCGAGGATGCGAATATTATCGCTCCAGCGGGTTAAATCAGGAATTTCATTAGACCAAGCCAAGACCGCAAATTGAACCATAAATTCGATGTCAACGATACCTCCTGCATCCTGCTTGAGATTGAAAACATCCCCTGCTGGCGACTTTCTACTACCCAAATGCGATCTCATTTTATTGCGCATTTCAATCACATCTGCTGACAACTTATCGCGATCTCGCACCTGACTTAGTATTTGATGACGGGTATCGCTAAAGTGTTTCGCCAGTTTTTTGGATCCCACCACCGGGCGCGCTCGAACCAATGCCTGATGCTCCCAAGTCCATGCTTCTTGCAGTTCGTATTTTTCAAATCCCTTTAGAGATGAGACCAGCATGCCAGAGTTTCCTGATGGCCTAAGACGCATATCTACCTCATAGAGGTCACCAGAGGTCATCTGTGTTGTCATGATATGAATAATCCTCTGCCCCAAGCGCATAAAAAACGTCGCATTGTCGATACTGCGATCACCATCCGTAGACTTATTGGTATTAGCATCGTGGAGAAACACAAGATCAAGATCAGAATTGTGGCCCAGCTCAATACCGCCGAGCTTGCCGTAACCCACAATTAAAAATCCGGGCTCACTCCCGTCATCGCTGCCAGGATGCCCGTGTCGATCAACCATCTGATCCCAAGCAATTTCGAGCACATGACTTAATATCGCTTCAGCCAGCCAAGTCAGGTAATCGCTCACTTTCATCAAAGGCAGTATCTCTTCTACCTCACAGGCAGCAACATGCAAGCTATGGGAGCGCTGAAAGTATCGCAGCACCTCCATCTGGGCTTCCAAGTCTTCACCTGGAACACGCAATAACTGCTGGCGCAGCTCGTCCTCGAGCTCTTGTCTATTGGGAAGAGAGTACAGTGTTCTGCTATCAAGCAGCTCATCAAGCAATGCGGGGTATCGTGATAGCTGCTCCGCGATCCAAGGGCTGGCTGCGCAGAGTTTAATCAGGCTCTGCAGGGCCACAGGGTTTTCTTTAAGCAGTACCAGATAGGCACTCCGACGGGCAACAGCAGCCACAAGCTGCAGCACTCGCCCCAAGGTCTCTGCGCCATTATCAGCCAATGCACAGGCAGCAATTAACGACGGCATTAAGCTGTCGAGGCGACCACGAGTATCTGCCGCCATAGCCAAGACCGATCGACTTTCCTTCAGTGTATTTATGACCCCGGCAGCTTGCTCAAAGTCGGTATAACCTAGTGATTTAAGCTCTTCTAGCATGGAGCCTTCAGAAGAGTCATATTGCCAAATCTGGACGGCCAACTGATGCTCTTCATGTTCAACACCTTCAACGGTATCTTCACTGCGCTCATCAGCAACGACCTCCCTGAATAGCTGTCGCACCAGAGCTCGATGCTCATCTAAAGCTGAAAGGAACTCATTCCACCCATCAAAGCCCATAAGAAATGCCAAACGAAGTTGCTCCAATTCACCCTCGGGTAGCATCTGGGTTTGCTTATCCTGCCAACCTTGAAGTGCGTGCTCCACATTACGCAAAAAGGTATAGCTCTGGTATAACGCCACCGCATGACTAGCTGGCAACATTCTTTCAGCACCCAATAACGCAAGCACATCTTTCAGGGCTGGCGTCTGAAAACGTGTGTCGCGACCACCACGGATAAGCTGGAAGGTCTGAGCCACAAACTCCACCTCCCGAATCCCGCCAGCACCGCGTTTTACGTCGCTAGACATTCCCTTGCGCTGCACCTCACGATTAATCAGCGCCTTCATATCCCTCAACGACTCAATGGCACTAAAGTCGATATATTTTCGATAGGTAAAGGGCCGCAGCATCGCCATTAGCTCCGCGCCCGCCTGACGGTCTCCCGCCACCACCCGAGCCTTGATCATGGCATAGCGCTCCCAGTCACGGCCCTGGGTCTGGTAATACTCCTCCATAGCATCAAAATTGAGTACTAAAGCCCCACTTTGACCATAGGGCCGCAACCTCATATCCACTCGAAATACGAATCCATCCGCGGTGCGGGCATCAATCGCCTTGATCAACTTCTGCCCCAGACGGACAAAAAATTCCTGATTACTAAGACTGCGACGACCATCACCGGTTTCGCCACTTTCCGGATAGGCAAAAATCAGATCGATATCGGAGGAAACATTAAGCTCCCAGGCTCCCATCTTCCCCATCCCCAACACAATCAGATGCTGGGGCTCACCCTGAGAATTAACCGGGGTACCCCAAGCCTCACAGGCCTGCGGATAAAGAAAATTTAGAGCACATTGTAGGCAGGCTTCTGCGAGCCGAGTCATATCGGCGGTCGTTTCTTCTAAGCTGGCAGTACGGGTAAAATCACGCCAGATAATCCGTACCATCTCTCGATTACGAAATCGGCGAAGCTGTTGCGCCAGACCTTCCTCTGTATCAACGTCGATAAGCATGACTGTCAGCCGCTCAAGCATCACCTCTGGGGAATAGCTGGCTGACAAATCGCCCGACTCTACCAATGGCTGAAACAGTTCAGGACTGCCGCTACAAGTAGCGGCAACAAATTCGCTGCAACTCCACACTAAAGCGAGGTCATCAGTAAAGCTACTGCCCTCAAGGGCGCTATTCTTCAGCGTAAGATCTAGCCACTCGGCTACTTCGGAGGAAACTCGCTGCTTGAAGTGTTCACGGTGCAAAAGCCACTGTTCTTGCAACATCAAAGGTAGAGGCTTTTGGCTCATCAGACTATTCCCGATATTGCTTGAAGGACTCATAGATATAGGGCTTTTTAAGCACTGGCACGGTTAAAAACTGGCGCCACGCATTTCAGAAAAAGGTGTTCTTGCGTCTACCTGAAACCACGAGGGGGGAGCTCAAACTATTTCCCCGCCTCGGGAGCAACCCGCATGACCTCTTCAACTGAGGTAGTGCCAGCACCTACTTTTTGAGCACCACTAAGACGAAGGGTTCGCATTCCCTCTTTCATGGCCTGTAAACGAAGTGCTGATATGTCAGCATCCGCATTGATCAATGGCTTAACACTTTCGTTGATAGTCAATATTTCGTAGAGGCCCTGCCGGCCCAAATAGCCTGTATTACGGCACTCCAAACAACCCACTGGCCGGTATACATTTTCGGGTGCCTTAACCTTCCAGGGCCTGACCAACGACTCCCAGTCGCCCTTTTCCGTGGGCACAGCCTCCTTGCAATGATGACAAAGTGTGCGCACCAACCGTTGAGCCATTACACCATTGAGGGTAACCCTTATCAGGTGAGCGGGAATGCCGAGGTCAAGCAACCGGGTTATCGCTGAAGGAGCATCATTGGTATGCAGCGATGACAACACTAAATGCCCGGTAAGTGCAGCCTGAATAGCCATTTCCGCCGTTTCCAGATCGCGAATTTCGCCCACCATAATAATATCCGGATCTTGACGCATCAGCGTCCGAATGCCGGCAGCAAAATCAAAATCAATTTTTGGCTGTACCTGACTCTGGTTGAAACTTGGCTCCACCATTTCAATAGGATCTTCAACCGTACTGACATTGACGTCTTCAGTAGCAAGCCTCTTGAGCGTGGAATAGAGCGTAGTGGTTTTACCTGAACCCGTTGGCCCGGTCACCAGAACGATACCATGGGGTCGCCCGGTCATTTCCTCCCAACGCTTCAAATCATCACCGCCCAGACCCAAGTCAGTGAAGCTGCGCAGCAGTACATCTGGATCAAAAATACGCATCACCAGCTTTTCACCAAACGCGGTGGGCAACGTAGAAAGCCGCAACTCTACCTCGCGGCCCTCTGGTGTCTCGGTCTTTACTCGGCCATCCTGAGGCCTACGTTTTTCTGCCACGTTCATCCGACCAAGAATTTTCAACCGACTGGTCACCGCGGTCATCACCTGACTAGGCAGTTCATAGACCTGATGCAATACTCCGTCGATGCGAAAACGAACTTTGCCCTTTTCACGCCGAGGTTCAAGATGAATATCACTGGCCCGCTGATCAAAGGCATACTGTAATAACCAGTCCACGATATTAATGATGTGCTGATCTTGGGCATCCGGATCCTTCAGAGCACCAATCTTCAGAAGTTGCTCAAAGTTAGCAACACCTGAACGGCCATCTCCCGTCTGCCCCTTCGCACCAAATACGGACTTGGCCAGTGAATAAAATTCGACCGTGTACTTAGCCACATCCAAAGGATTCGCCACCACCCGCCTTATTTTCTTGCGAGTGGTCTGCTCGAGATCCGCCAACCAAGAGGTCATAAATGGCTGAGTCGTGGCAATCACCAACTCCTCACCATCGGCATTGATACAGAGAATATTGTGGCGGCGCGCAAACTGGAATGACATCATGTCCGTCACTGCCGTCACATTAATTTTCAGCGGGTCAATATGGGTCACCTCAAGCCCACTCTTGTTAGCCAGCCAGACCGTTAAATCATCCAGTGTGAGATGCTTACTGGGATCCAGAAGGTTCTGGGGGTGCTGACCTGCAATATAGGCAAAGGGGTGAAGCAAAGCCTGCTCTCTATTCCGCTGAGATCCAGCAATGCTGTTGGCATCCATACGATCCAGTATACCGTCTGCGACGAGATCATTGAGCACATTACTCAAATCCAATTGACGCTCGATTACCGCTTCCCCTGACATAATCACCACCAAGTATGATCAATAGACTATTTTTTACTAAGTATGCACCAGATTGTAGCGATAATGACCAACCAACATCCACACCTTAATATTTCTACAAACAAACAGAGCTCATTGCCACTCATATCAAATTCTTATAATAAATTCGGACCTCACTTTCAGACAAGCGGTCACCCCACAACAAATTCATCAACTAACCTTATAAAGTAAACTTTAAATTTTGGCGCTCGAGGAGGGTGCTGCCATGTCGGCAAGGAAAGATGAAAAAGAGTGCGTACATTTTCGGTCAGAGCGTTTCGAGTGCGCAAACGGTAAATGGTTTGTTGAAATCCGGGAGGAACAAAAGCCTATCGGTCCATTTGCATCCAAGGAGCTGGCCGTAAAAGCTGCCGAGGCCTACACAAAAGACATTCTGGCAGGGCGATCACCTGTTAGCTCTATGTCTGACCAGTTTCTATTCAAGGCCTTTTCAGTTAAGCAGCACTGAGACACCCATCTCCTCTAATAGGGTATCTCAACTAGAACTCGTCAGACGACACTCACCCAACGAAAAGAACTTTCCAGCCCTGTAATCTCTCTTTATTCACTCAGCACTACCCACCACGCATTGCTCTGCCAATTGCATTTTTACCCACGCGCCGTACACTTAAAAAATGCAATTTATTCCCATGCTCCAAAGACTCATCGCAAGCAACTCTATCAGCAGTGTCAATCCGTCACTGGATACCGGCAACCGCGAGGTCATTGAGCTGTTAGCGAGCTGGTTAAGTGACTTAGGGTTTGTCACTGAAATCATGCCGCTTGCCGATCCAAGAAAAGCCAATCTAATCGCCACCCTGGGCTCTGGCCCGGGCGGGTTAGTATTGGCCGGGCATACTGATACGGTGCCCTGTGATGACACGCTATGGAACAACAACCCATTCGCATTAATTGAAAAAGATCAGCGCCTTTACGGATTGGGCACCTGCGACATGAAAGGCTTTTTTCCATTAGCCATAGAAGCAGCCAAACCCTTTCTCAATCATCCGCTGCAACAGCCGCTGATTATTCTCGCCACCGCTGACGAAGAATCGTCCATGATGGGCGCTCAGGCTCTGGCAGCTGCAGGTAAACCCAAGGCTCGCTATGCATTGATTGGCGAACCAACGGGTATGAAGCCAATCAATATGCACAAGGGTATTATGGTTGAAAAACTCGTTATTGACGGTCGATCTGGTCATTCCAGCGACCCCTCTTTAGGGGTCAATGCCATGGAAACCATGCACAAAGTATTGGGCGAATTACTGACACTCCGCAATGAGCTGAGAGACAAGCACCACAACCCGCTATTTGCCGTTGACTACCCGACGATGAATCTCGGCTGCATCCACGGCGGCAATAATCCTAATCGGATCTGTGGTCAGTGTGAACTGGGCTTTGAAATTCGACCCTTGCCCGGAATGGATATGAAGGTATTGCAGCAAACTATTCGGGAACGTATTCTGCTCTTTGAACAACAGGATCACGTGTCCATCTCTATTAGCCACTACCATGTCCCCGCCTATTCCGCAGAGCCGGACTCGGCCATGGTAGCGCTCTGTGAGTCACTGACAAACCACCAAGCCGGGTCCGTTTCTTTTGCCACCGAGGCGCCCTACCTGCACGAACTCGGCATGGATGTAGTGGTGCTTGGCCCAGGAAATATTGATCAGGCACACCAACCGGACGAATACTTGGCGCTCGATCGCATCCAGCCAACCATTGATTTTTTAACTCAACTTATTGGCCGCTGTTGTTTATAATGCTAGTTGTAACAAAAATATGTTATTTCTAATAAAAATCAGGTAGATACTGTGACTGACTACGTAAAGTTCCTGCGTGAAACTTCCCCCTACATTAATACGCATCGGGGGAAAACGTTTGTCCTTGCCTTGAGCGGCGAGGCGGTAGCTCATGCCAACTTCACCAATATTGTTCACGATATTGCCCTACTGCACAGCTTGGGCATAAAGCTAATTCTGGTTCACGGTGCTCGCTCACAGATTGATGAACGGCTGAAAAGCTGCGCTATCTCCTCGCAGTTCGATCAAAATATTCGGATTACCGATAGCGCCACCATGGCTTGCGTTAAAGATGCCGTGGGCAGTACTCGAATCAATATTGAAGCACAACTTTCAACCGGTGCAGCCAACTCGCCTATGCATGGTGCTCGCATTCAAGTAGTGGGTGGCAACCTGATTACCGCGAAACCGTTGGGCGTTAGAGATGGCGTTAATTTTCACCACACCGGCGAAGTACGGCGCATTGATCAAAATGGCATAAAAAGACAACTTGATGATGGGGCCATTGTATTGCTATCCCCCATCGGCTATTCGCCCACGGGTGAAGCGTTCAACCTGAACTTTGAAGACATCGCCACTCAGGCCGCTATTAGAGTGGGTGCGGAAAAGCTGATTATGTTCAGCCCCAGCGAAGGTATTTCTGACAACAAGGGGGATTTGTTGAAGATGATTTCCCTGAATGAAGTTCCTCGCTGCCTGGATGATCTTCCCGATAATGCTGAACTTCAACAGATACTGATGGCCTGTTACCAAGCCTGCGAGAATGGAGTGGCCCGGGGTCACATTATCAGTTATGCCGACAACGGTGCTCTCCTTGCAGAACTCTTTTCTCGGGATGGAAGAGGCACACTCGTGTTGAAGAATGGCAAAGAAATCATTCGGGCGGCGACTATCGATGATGTGGGCGGCTTACTGGAGCTGATTAAACCTCTGGAAGAAAAAGGCACACTGGTTAAACGTTCAAGAGAGCTATTGGAAACCGAGATTTACCGGTTCTCAGTCATGCTGCATGCTGAAGGCACGCTGGTTGGCTGCGCCGCGCTCTACCCTTTCAATGGTAGTCACGCCGCAGAACTGGCTTGCGTGGTCACACACCCCGAATTTCTCAATCAAGGTTTTGCCAGCCGCCTACTCGAACACATTGAAATTCAAGCTGCTCAGCAGGGTATCGAAGAGCTGTTTGTGATGACAGCTCAAGCGGGTCACTGGTTCAAGGAAAAAGGGTTTGTCGATGCCAGTCTGGACGATTTACCGGAAGAGCGTCAGTCACTCTACAACCTCCAACGGAATTCACTCATTTTTCGTAAGGCTATTACATAGCCATTTTTCAACAAAACTTCTTTAACAATAGTCCTTTAACAACAGCTGATCCTTTAGGCCACTCTCTGGTATCCTTGCGGGCTTAGCTTTTCTTATATTCTTGATTGTTTACAGATTAACAAGGTACCGACCATGCCAACTTATCGCTCACACACCACCACTAAAGGCCGGAATATGGCGGGCGCCCGTGCCCTGTGGCGAGCCACGGGTATGACCGATGATGATTTTCACAAACCTATTATCGCCATCGCCAATTCATTTACCCAATTTGTTCCAGGCCACGTCCACCTCAAAGACATGGGCCAGCTGGTAGCGGGAGAAATTGCCAAGGCCGGCGGTGTAGGCAGGGAATTTAATACCATCGCGGTGGATGATGGCATCGCCATGGGTCACGACGGTATGCTCTACTCGCTGCCTTCACGCGACATTATCGCCGACTCAGTTGAATACATGGTTAACGCGCACTGTGCCGATGCACTAGTCTGTATTTCAAACTGCGACAAAATCACCCCCGGGATGCTAATGGCTGCTTTACGGCTGAACATTCCGGCAATTTTTGTCTCTGGCGGCCCCATGGAAGCCGGCAAAACCAAACTGTCCGAACACAAGCTGGACTTGGTCGACGCCATGGTTATCGCCGCTGACCCCAATGTGTCAGATGAAATGGCCGAGGAATACGAACGCTCCGCTTGCCCTACCTGTGGCTCATGCTCCGGTATGTTTACCGCCAACTCCATGAACTGCCTGACAGAAGCCCTGGGGCTGTCTCTCCCCGGCAACGGCACCACACTGGCGACCCATGCCGACCGACGCGGGCTGTTTGAAGAAGCCGGCCGACTGATTGTAAAAATGAGCAAACAGTATTACGAAGAGGATGACCTGTCCGTACTGCCCCGCTCGATTGCCAACTTTAATGCCTTTGAAAATGCCATCACCATGGATATCGCCATGGGCGGTTCCACCAATACCATTCTTCACTTACTCGCTGCTGCACAAGAAGCCCAGGTTGATTTCACCTTGGCAGACATTGACCGGCTCTCTCGCAAGGTTCCAGAGCTGTGCAAAGTGGCCCCTAGCACCCCTGAATATCATGTTGAAGATGTTCACCGTGCTGGCGGCGTATTCGGCATTCTTGGCGAACTGGATCGCGCAGGGCTACTCCACACAGATGGCTCTACCGTACATACGCCAACACTGGCAGAAGCGTTGGACCGCTGGGATATCATGCGCACTGTCAATAATAATGATGCTGAAGCCATCAGGACCTTTTTCAAAGCAGGGCCTGCAGGCATTCCGACTCAGCAAGCGTTCAGTCAGGATACTCGCTGGAACTCACTGGATGCAGACAGAGCCAATGGCTGTATTCGTAGTATAGAGAATGCCTATAGCCAGGAAGGTGGCCTCGCCATCTTGTTTGGCAATATTTCCCTCGATGGCTGTGTAGTAAAAACGGCAGGTGTTGATGAATCCATCCATACATTTTCCGGCCCCGCCTATATTTGTGAGAGTCAGGACCAAGCCGTCGATGACATTATCAACGACCGAGTAAAAGAAGGTGACGTGGTCATCATCCGCTACGAAGGCCCACGCGGTGGCCCCGGCATGCAGGAAATGCTGTACCCAACCAGCTACCTAAAATCCAAAGGGCTAGGCAAAGCCTGCGCACTGATCACCGACGGTCGCTTTTCCGGCGGCACCTCAGGTTTGTCCATTGGGCATGTATCACCCGAAGCCGCAGCCGGTGGCGCGATTGGTTTGATCGAACAAGGCGACACCATCGAAATTGATATTCCAAACCGGACAATCAATGTTGCCCTAACCGACCAGGAACTGGATGACCGCCGCACGGCACGAGATAAGAAAGGTTGGCAGCCCGAAGAAAAACGTCCTCGTCAGGTCTCAGCGGCGCTGAAAGCCTACGCCATGTTGGCGACCAGCGCGGATAAAGGTGCGGTACGGGATTTGGATCAGTTAAAATAAAGCGATGCTCTACTGATTACTAAACTGCTCACCATTAAACAAAAACCCCCGACAGAATTTTCTGTCGGGGGTTTTTTTATTCCATCAATAGACTACTTTTATGTTATCGACTTATAATCGTCATCATTCAATAACTGTTTAAAAAATAATCGTTACTACCCCTTTCGTTTCCAATCTTCGAATCCACCATTAACACTGTAGGATTTTTTAAACCCCATACTATAAAAATAATCTGCCGCGCCTTTACTACTGTTGCCGTGATAACAGTAGACAATCAAAGGCTTGTCTTTATCTGCGCTAGCCACAATATGTTCGACATTTTCATTCGACACATTAATTGAATTCTGAATATTATTTTCTGCAAAAGAGCCGGGGTCTCTTATATCGAGCAAGGTGACATCGTTCTTTTCAATGAGCTCTTGTGCTTCTTCAACAGATATACATTTATATGACATGGTCTTCTCTAAAATATAATGCTTCGTATCAACGGCCAACAAAATCAGTCGTAGTGTATTGGCCCGGATGCCTGTGTTGGTTAGATATTTTCTGATTAGTTATCCAAGTCAATACGTACATACTTTCCATGATCTAATCTGGAAAAGATGTGTTCCACCATAGGGTGATTGATGGGTTCCGATACAACATCAGCTTCCAGATTTTGTTCAGCCACATACGTGGAATGATCACTCTCATGAACTAATACATGGTACCAAGGCTTATTTTTTGGAGGGCGGGACTTTGCTACCGCTTCGTACCATTCATCGGTCCCTTGGAAATTTTGATCGACATCCACTACGACACCACGATAGTCGAAAAGGCGATGGTGCACCAATTCACCTACGGAGAATTTAACCTGTGTAATATTCGTTACCTTTCCCATGCTTTAGGCACCGCGGCCTTATTGAAAAGCAAAAACTAAAGGGACTGGTGACAACTGATTGTTAATCTTATTGGTATTTTCCACCGCACCCTTTAATTCATACTTATTTTTTATTGGCTTTTTTTTCTTTTTTTTCATTACGTTTTTCTTTCAACGTTTTTTCAGATTTCTTTTTAACTGCTTTTTTAGAATCCTGGCCCTTAGCCATACATTTCTCCTTTATTTTTTGTTAACTACATCTTAGGCGCCCGTTAAGACGATTGTATTTAGAACATAACAACGACTCTATCCGCTGTTCACTGACTTGTCTAACTATGACGTCTGACTAAGGTAGCTTGCAACTAGTAATGCTAGCGCCACTCTCGATCAAGCGATCCCTGCGTGCGGCTTCACCGGAGACATACGCCACCCATTGATTAGCGGCTTTCTGACTCTTTTGGCTCTTAGCTGCATCACGAAACACCTCGGCGGCATCTTGGAAACAATACAGATTGACCAGCGCGTTGCCCAACGTCATTCGTGTATACGACGGGTATTTAAGATGGCCTTTTCGCAGTGCTTTACGCGCAGCCTGCACAGCCTTGGCATTGTCATCTATATCCAGATAGCCCATTGCCAGGCGAGACCAAATGCTTCCTTCATTAGATAACTGGGCAGCCTGCTCCAGGGCAACCAAGGCTTTTTTGGTTTCTCTTGCTTGCTGCCAGGCACTACCGAGTGTTTCCAGGTTTTTTCCCGTGCTTTCAATCGCCCCCTGATTTATACCCTCTTCAATAATTTGGGCTGCTCTATAGGGAACCCCTGCGCCCAAATATAGGTATGCGAGTGACATGAGGTCATGGCTTTTGGTGAGAGCATCATCCAAATAAAGAATATCTAGCGAGGCTAAACGATGGTCGTCCTCCTCCATCTGACCATATATTCCACCGAGCTGATGCCAATAGGTATCTTTTGGGTAATGGGTAATCAGCTGCTTCAGAATTGAAACCACTTTTAGGTCGCCTTTCTTTTTACTTCGAGCGCCATTCTTTTCGTAATAGAGCGCTTTCTGTAGCAGCCACCAATGCTCTCTTGGTAACTCACCTTTACGCTCAACAGAATCAATAGCAGCGCTGACCAGTTTTAATGCTTCCGTATTTCGATCCAATTGATAATAGACCTGAGACAAGAGCACCTTGCCTTCGTTGCTGACAAGGGTGCCAGCAACGGCTGACGCGGCCATCCAGTCTTCGAGCTGTTGCGCCGCACTGTGATAGTCTTCAAGCATCAAGTGCAACTGGGCTAGTGTGTAAAACGTATCGATTTTCTGACGGCCATCTACATCTGGCTCTGCCACCATCGACTGGTAGCTGGCTGTAGCCTTGGTATAGTCACCCAAGGAGTAGTATACAAAACCCAACAGATTGTAGACCTGTGACTTCTCATAGCTGGCTTTACAGCCACCCGACATGAACTCGTTTAACTGATGGGCAATACCGTTTAACTGCTCATCGGTAGGTTCCGTTTCACTTCCGAGAACCGCTTGTACTGCTTCCAACTTATTGGCGCAATTTTTCCCTACCGACTGCCGCTTGCGCGTTTTAACGTTCTCATACTGTCTTTTTTCAGCGCTGTCTTTCTCGGCGCTATTTTTATCGGTGCTGTCTTCCCCGTAGGCAAAACTGATCCCTGCATCAAGGCCAAAAACGACCTGTAAGCCAAGGGGCAGCATGATTAAGACACAGCATAGCAATAACTGCCGCAGGCATCTGGTCTGCAGCGTTGTACCTACCCCTTTTCTTGTCATGAATCCGGTCAAAAAAGGCCTACTTTGCTATCTGAAAGCTGAACTTATAAAGCACGCCGGGTACTTCTTCAGCCACACCATCAACCACCCTCGGCTTGTATTTCAATTTTTTCGCCGCCCGCAGTGCATATTTGCCAAAACCCTTGTTCACTGGATATTCCTCAATCAGCTTCGGGTCTCGCACACCTCCCGTCGCAGTAATCACCACTTCAATCACGGCATAGCCGCCAATGCCTCGCCTGCGAGCCATGGGAGGATAATCCGGCTGGGGCACATAGATGGGAATGTAATCTGAATCTCGCGCAAAGCCGCCGCTAAAACCGATGCTCAACCCATCCACCTTTGGCACCGACATACTCACTGCACCAACAGGTGCCACGACATCCAACTCAAGGTCAGGCAAGTCTGGCGGTGGTTCCACAGGAGCGGCTGGCTTTTCCGGTTTAAGCGTCTTAGTTTGATCAAAAATAGTGCGGTCCGACTGCCAGATATCAGCGATTTTTCGTATCTCTTTTTCTTTCGAAGCGAGGCTTCCCGATGCTATCAATGCATACATAACGACTAACAGCCCGAAGGTAACCGCAGCCCCAAGCAATGTCGACAATCCCAAGCGAGCTAGTCTCTTGGTGCTCAACTATTTATCCACACTTGTTAAGTCTCACTGGTTAATCCGCACGGGTTAATTCTCACTTGGCTATCTCGACCCCATTCAATTATTTCACCTGGGTAGCCACAGAAATATCGTCAATCCCTGCCGCCTTTGCCTCATCCGCCACCAAGGCTAGAAACTCAACATCTGCCAGCCGATCGGCCTGTATCACCAACCCGCCATTGGGGTTTTCAGCATGCAATCTGAGGATGTGCAACCTGACCGCTCGCGGGTCTATTTTTTTCTTATCGATCCAGATTTCATTGTTTTCGCTAATGGCAACCAGCACGCTCACATGCCTCTTGTCCGCCATACTCGCCTCCGTACGATCCACATCAATACCGGTCTCCTTGATAAACGTGGCGGTCACAATGAAGAATATCAACATGATAAAAACCACATCGAGCATCGGCGTCAGGTCAATTGCCTGAGCTTGCTCTTGAGAACGGATAGATCTTTCACGGATACGACGCACGATTAGCTCACTCTGCGATCCACGCTTAACTAGTGATCAAGGGTCAGATGATCGGCCAACAGCTGCTTTTCCCGATCGGCAATTCGGCTAACGTAGGTATTACCAAAAACGCCTGAAAGGGCTGCCACCATACCAGCCATGGTGGGAATGGTGGCTTGAGAAACACCTGCAGCCATGGATCTTGCGTCGCCACCACCTGTCGTAGCCAGCACTTCAAACACCCCTATCATTCCCGTGACCGTCCCTAGCAATCCCAACAAAGGCGCTAGCGACACCAGCGTTTTAATCATTGAAAGGCCTTCTTCAATTTTCAATGTCACGCGAGAAATAATCGCCTCTCTCACCTGATGAGCGCGAACTGATTTCCGTTCGGTTCTGGCCTCCCAGACAGACAGCGCCGCCTCGCGCTCCGCCCTCAAACTTGTTTTAAAAAACCACCAGCGTTCGAACAGCAACGTCCACATCACCACTAACAAGCCAGCGATGACGAGCAATACCGGGCCGCCCATATCGAGAAACGTTTGGATGCCCTCAAATGCGTCCACTAACGAATGCACCGTTACCCCTCAGCCTTTTCTGCAATGATTCCGGCACTCTGCTCCTCCAGAATATGCAGAACACGCTGGGCTTTACTGTTGACGAAGGTATGCAACAACACCGTAGGAATGGCTACGCACAAACCTAAAACCGTGGTCACCAGTGCCGCGGAAATACCACCGGCCATGGCTTTTGGATCTCCCGCACCAAAAATGGTAATGGCCTGGAAGGTAATAATCATGCCGATCACCGTACCCAACAAACCCAGTAGTGGTGCAATCATGGCAATAATTTTTAGTAGATTGAGCCCTGTTTCAATGGCGGGGCGCTCCTTTAATACCTGCTCATGTAACTTCAGCTCTAGCGACTCAACATCTATTCCGGCGTTATCTTCGCCAACCTTTAATATTCGCCCCAACGGGTTGTCCGTATTGGCTGTGTCACTGCTTAACTGATCATTGACCCTGCGAGAAACCGCCACCAGAACCTTAAGACGCCAGAGGGCTAGCAGCAGTGCGCACACGCCCACAAAAGTAATAAAGTAACCCACCAGACCACCTTGATGCCACCGTTCTACTGGACTTGGCGTGTTAATCAACGCCGCCAGTAGTGAGCCGCCACTGGGCCCCGTGGGATCAATACCCACACGGGTAAACCCACTACTCGCTTCCTGTAATTCGGTGACAGCTCGCGTGTATTCTCGCTTCGGCTGACGTGCCAGCTCAGTGATAACACCGGTTCCCGGCTTGAACTCCAGATACGCACCATTAGACAACAGGTTAAATACCCCAATGCGAACAACGTCCTGCTGAACCTGTTCACCACCGACTTTGACCACCGTGGCAGGGAACACAACAATCCGCCCCCCCTCAATGATTTCATGGTTGATTTCGTACCAAAGGCGCTCAATGTCTTCCATTGAAGGCAGTTGGGTATTGCTGTTCATTTTGGCAATCAGGTCATCAAGAAAAACGGTACGGCCAGGAAATTGGGTGCTGACAAGAGAGTGGCTCACCGTGGTCCGCGTATCACCCGCCGCCGAGGTCAGGTGGCCAAACATTTCGCCAAGAGTGCCGAGGCGCTTCTGAAGTTGTTCCTGTAAGGCCGCTACCTTTAACTCATTCTCGGCATAGTTTTTTTCAAGTGCCTCTGAACGGTGTTCTTCGACAACTTTTCTAGCGCGAATGTCTTTTAATTGCTGAACTTGTTCTGCCTTGGCCTTTTTAAATTCGGACTCTCTCGCCGCATGCTCTTTGGATTCATTGAGCGTTGCGTTTTTGATCATCCTCAGCAACTCATCCAGCGTCGCCGCATCGTCAGCCGCATGAACAGCCGATGACGTGAGCAGCCCCGCTCCCAACCAAATCAGCATCAGCCCGATCACCATAGGATTGAGCGCATCCTTCAGAAGCTTGATTCTCATCGTACTGCCTCCGGTACCGGAATAGGCAGTGACAGGATATCAACTGCCGCCTGCTTCTTGGCCATACGAATACCCTTTGCCACGGCACTACGGTAACCACGATCTTCCAACACAAGCCACTGCCGGGTTTTTTGATCCCAGGCTCCGGTGACTTTCTGATCGGGGGTTTGGTACATCAGAGCAATGCGACCCACACGGAGTATATTCACCTCCCGCTCTTGGCCCTCTACGTTGACGGTCTCGGAGTAGCTATCGATTCGAGTGCCGTACTCACTTTCAATTTTGTACGCCTCCAGAACCTGCCTGAATTTCTCAGCGGCACTCAAATCAGCACGACCCAAATTGTCGCGTAAATGGGCCACACGCTGCTGACGCTCATCCAGCAGAAAGGGCATATCGAGATGGATGAACTGCTCCAAAGAGTCAATCATTTTGAGCGTTAACGGTGTGATTTGCCGCTCCATAACGGCAGCATTTTCGATGGAGCCGTCCAAGTCTGCCATTGTCTGTTGCTGATGGGCGATCTGGGCTTCAAGTTGGGCGTTATAGACTTGCAGGCCCTCTACCTCTTTATTCACCTGCTTAAACGTTTGGAGCAAGTCACTGGTTTGATCGGATATCCCATCAATCCGCTGCTGGGAGGTTTTTGCTGCAGCTGTTTTATTGGCGCTGGCTTTTAGCGCATCGTCCACATTGGCCGCACTGGCACTCGTACTCGCCAGTACCATGAAAGTCGCGGCCGAGAAAATTACTGCCAACAAGGTCGTCAGTTTGCATTGATGATTTGTCATTCGTTTCTCAGCCATATCCTTTTTTCTTCAATATATTGGTAGTTCTAACTAGGCAGCTCTATCTAAAGTAGTTCTTCTAAGTAGGCCGGATATCTAATGATTATCAGGCAGCGGATCGCTCCAGCACTTGAAAAAAATAGGGTGTATCACCCTGTACTTCTGGCTCTTGACGGCTTACTTCCTGCCAGGCACTTTCATTATATTCAGGGAAAAACGCATCGCCCTGAACCGTTGCCTGAACCCGAGTGATATACAATCGATCCGCTAAATCAATCGCCACACGATAGATTTCCTCCCCCCCAATCACCATGACTTCCTGTATCTCTTCAATTATTTCTGCACCACTATTTTGTTCAGCGGCCGCTTGTTCTGCAGCGATGACCGTAGCCTGCTGTAGAGAAGACGCGGTTGTAACGCCAGGATGCTGCCATGCACTATTGCGAGTAATCACAATATTCAAGCGTCCGGGCAAGGGCCGGCCAATAGACTCGAATGTCTTTCGGCCCATTACAATGGGTTTACCCAGCGTGACGGCCTTAAAATACTTAAGGTCTTCTGGCAAATGCCAGGGCAATTCGTTATTTCGACCAATAGTGCGGTTTTGGGCCATAGCGACGATTAAAGATAGCTTAATTTCAGGTAACGCATGTTTCACACCAGTCATGGGTTTATACCGCTACCGGTGCAGATATCGGTGGGTGAGGGGTATAGCCCTGTAGTTCAAAATCTTCGAACTGAAAACTGAACAGATCCTTCACCAAGGGGTTGATTACCATGGTAGGAAGCGGGCGTGTTTCTCGACTGAGCTGCTCTTCTACCTGGTCACGGTGATTTGAATAAAGATGGGCGTCACCAAAGGTGTGCACAAAGTCGCCAGGACGCAGACCTGTAACCTGAGCAATCATCAGCGTCAACAGTGCATAAGAGGCAATATTAAAGGGCACACCTAACAATACATCAGCACTACGCTGGTAGAGCTGGCAGGACAAGCGCCCCTCACTCACATAGAACTGGAACAATGTGTGGCATGGCGGCAATCCTGATTTCACCATGATAGGAATATCTTTAGGATTCCACGCCGATACGATTAAGCGACGTGAATCGGGGTTGCTTTGGATATCCGAGACTAGCTGGGCTAGCTGATCGACGCCCTCAAAATTACGCCATTGGTGACCATAGACCGGCCCCAGCTCACCATACTGAACAGCAAACTGCTCATCCTCCTTTACCCTCTCTACAAAAAGCTTCCTCTGCTCCCGCCATTCGGGAGTATACATAGGGAAATCCTGGTCCTGACCGGTCTCTCTCAACCAGCTTTGAAATGGCCAGTCATTCCAAATATTAACGCCATTCTGCACCAGATAGCGGATATTTGTGTCGCCCCGAATAAACCACAGTAATTCGTGAATAATGGATTTAAGGTGAACCTTTTTGGTGGTAACTAAAGGAAAGCCCTCTTCGAGGGGGAAGCGCATTTGATAGCCAAAAACGCTCATCGTGCCTGTGCCGGTACGATCTTCCTTGCGTACGCCGCTATCGCGAATATGACGCATCAGGTCGAGGTATTGCTTCATTTAATATCTCTATTTATAGGGCTATTTATTGTAGTGGTCTCAGATCTCGGGCCAAAATAGCCCCAAAGAATCAATCCGGCTCCCACTGCAAACATAGGTAGGCATAACAACTGCCCCCTCGTCATCCAGTCAAACAGGTCAAAACCGATATGGCTATCCGGCTCCCGAAAAAATTCAACGGAAAATCGAAAGCTCGCGTAGAGAGCCAAAAACAGCCCTCCAGTCACACCCCGAGGACGAGGCTTTCGTGAAAACAGGAGCAATATGACACTCAAAATCAGACCTTCCAAAATCGCTTCATAAAGCTGAGAAGGGTGCCGGGGTAATTGTTGTGGGTCACCTGGAAACAGCATACCTAACCAACTATCCGTTGGCCGACCCCAAAGTTCCTGGCCAATGAAATTACCCAACCGGCCCAAACCAATACCAATAGGCACCATCGGTGCCACAAAGTCACCTAGGGCCAGAAAGGGTTGTTTAATCTTACGGCCGTAGAGCCACAATGCTGCTAATACACCAAGCAATCCACCGTGAAAAGACATACCGCCTTCCCATATTCGGATTAACCACAGCGGGTCAAATAGCCATTTTTCAAAATTGTAAAATAGAACATAACCAAAACGACCACCTAAAATCACGCCGAAGGCGCAATAGACAATAAGGTCTTCGACTTGAATTCTACGCACTGGCGACCAAGGCCGTTTACTGCGCCGGAGGGCCAATTGCCAGGCGACCAAAAACCCCAGAAGGTACATTAATCCGTACCAATGAACGCTGAACGGCCCCAGTGAGAAAGCAATGGGATCAATATCTGGATAACTTAGCATGAAATAACTTAGGTCAAAAATCAGGTTGAATGGATCATAGCCTGTTCCCTTGCTGGGTTACAATGCCGCCATGTGCTTGATTGTTTTTGCCTGGAAATGCCACCCCGACTACCCACTGATTATGGTGGCTAACCGAGATGAATATTATCAGCGACCCACGGCGCTAGCCGATTTCTGGGAGGACCAACCCGATATTCTGGCGGGCCGGGATCTTAGCGGAGGAGGTACGTGGTTAGGCCTTAACCGACAGGGCCGATTTTCAGCTGTCACCAATTACCGCGAGGGCCTCGAGTTTCCTGCGCCTCAATCCCGAGGCGAACTGACCTCAAACTTTCTGACCAGCAACACCGACATCAGCCAATATGCACAGCAAGTAGTTGATGGGGGCAACCAATACAATGGTTTTAACTTATTGCTCGGGGATGGCGATCAACTTTACTACTGCTCCAATCGCCAATCTCAGATACAACAGGTGTCCCCGGGTATCCACTCTCTCAGTAATCATTTACTGGACAGCCCTTGGCCAAAAGTTGTTCATGCCAAGAAAGCACTGGAAGCACTACTCAAAACAGACCCTGTGGACCCAGACCTGCTGATCCAGTGTTTACACCGCCGCATGCCTTTTGACGATGAGCATTTACCTGATACTGGCGTGGGGCTAGAGATAGAGCGCATGCTTTCTCCGCCATTTATCTTTTCCAAAGACTACGGCACACGCTGCACAACAATAATGTTAAAAAACGGCCAAGAAGAAACGACTCTGATAGAGCAAACCTATAAAGATGATGGCGCTCAGGGCGAACGACGGCAGTTCAATGTAGGTCTTTCAGACTAGCGCATTCTAGTGGATTTTTTTAGGGCGACGGAATAGTCCGGCAACTTCTGGTTTCATCAAAGCCTGCTCCATGTGTTGCAAAACAGACTCGGCATCAGGCATGATCATGACCTCCTCCAACAGCGCCTCCGCTTCAGTTAGGCTAACTTGACGTAAAATTGCCTTCACTTTAAGTAAGTTGGTTGCGCTCATTGATAGCACCCGGAAACCTAATGCCATCAGAAGTACCGCACCGACAGGATCCCCAGCCATTTCACCACAAACACTGATGGGGGTATTTTCTCCCCGGGCTCCTTCAACAATCGCCCACAGTGCCCTCAATACACTTGGATGGCAGGTATGATAAAGATTCGCAACCCGTGGATTATTTCGGTCAACTGCCAGTAGATATTGGGTTAAATCATTGGTGCCCACCGACAAAAAATCTACTCGGCGGGCTATTTCGCGAATCTGATAGACCGCTGCAGGCACCTCAATCATGGCGCCCACATTAGGCATTTCAATCTGATAGCCTTCTTCCTCAGTAAGCTCGTCGTATACCTGATAAATCAACTCTAGTGCACTTTCAAGCTCACACAGATTAGAGATCATCGGCAACAGAATACTGAGATTATTCAACCCTTCGCTAGCACGCATCATGGCCCGCAATTGCACCAGAAAAATCTCGGGGTGATCCAGACAAATACGAATACCTCGCCAACCAAGAAAGGGGTTGGCCTCTTCGATGGGGAAATAGGGCAAGTCTTTGTCACCACCAATATCCAGCGTCCGCATGGTCACAATCCGTGGCGCAAACATTTCCAGCTGCTCACGGTAAGACTTACGCTGCTCCTCTTCAGACGGAAATCTGTCCAGCATCAGAAAAGGGATTTCGGTACGATATAACCCAACACCTTCAGCACCACGGTCAAGGGACAACATGGCATCTATACGCAATCCGGTATTGACCCAAAGAGCTAATTTATGACCGTCTGCTGTCACGCAGGGCTCATCTGTTAATTTTTCGAGATCGGCCGCCAGTAATTTTTCTTCATAAATTTGTTGGTGATAGGACTCTCGCACCTCGTCTCCCGGAGACACAATAACCTGGCCATTGTGACCATCCACAACGACTTCCTCGCCTTCCAGTCGCTCCCATGGCAAATCGACCACCCCCATCACCGTGGGAATACCAATGGCCCTGCCGAGGATAGCCATATGGGAATTACGAGAGCCTTTGACGGAGACGATAGCCGTCACTTTTTCCAGCGGAACATCAGCGAAGGAGGCGGCTGATAACTCTTCTCCAACCATCACCATATTATCTGGGTAAATGGTGCGTTTGGTTTCCGATTGCTGTAGGTAAGCCAACACCCGGCGCCCCAAGTCCTCTACATCAGTAGCCCTCTCCCGCAGGTAGGCGTCCTTCATACTTTTGAACATTCGAACATGACGCAATACAACTTGAGCCCAAGCACTCTGAGCACAGAGCCCCTCTTCAATCAGGCTGACAACTTCTCCACCAAGAGCCTGATCGTCTAGCATCCGCACATACACATCAAACAGCGCCCGCTCTTCATCACTGAGCTTGCCCACCATACTCTCATCAAGGGCATGGATATCCCGCTTGGTTTGCTCCATCGCTTGGCGGAATTGACACAACTCCGCCTCCGCATCCTCCACGTGACGGACAGGGACAGCTTTCAAATCAGCTGATGGCGAGACCACCACCACAGAACCAATGGCCACACCAGGGGCGCTAGCTACACCAGGATAAAGACGCTCATGGACATCGTCTCTCGGATGTATCAGTCGAGCCAACTCGCCGGTTGCATCAGCATGGGCAATAACCCCAGCCAACTGAGCTGAAATGGTAACTAAAAACGATTCTTCACTTTCATCAAAGCGGCGTTGCTCTTGTTCCTGCACCACCAGCACACCCAATACTTTGCGTTGATGGATAATGGGAGCACCCAAAAAAGAACGAAAACGCTGCTCACCCGTTTCAGGGAAAAAAGCAAACTTAGGATGCGCGTCAGCTACTTCAAGGTTGATGGGCTCAGCCCGGGAGGCCACCAACCCCACCAAACCCTCTCGGCTGGACAAACGAACGTTGCCGACTGAATCGGGGTTCAACCCATCTGTCGCCATGAGTATGTAGCTATCATCCTCTGTACTGTAAAGATAGACAGAGCAAGTACCCGTATTGGTCGCCTGTTTTACTAAGTGGACGATCAGCTTCAGGACCTCATCAAAATCCTTTGCCGCATTAACCTCCTGAACAATCGTTCTCAGTGATTCCAGCATCTACCCTTGGCGCTCCATTTCATATTGCAGTGGCGACAATTCTTTCAATGCCCTGCGATAAACATCTCTTTTAAATTCAATTACTTGATTGACAGGATACCAGTAACTCACCCACTGCCACCCATCAAATTCGGGCTTATCGCCGCAATCTAGACGAATCCTGTCCTCGCCAGCTGTCAGCTTCAACAGGAACCATTTTTGCTTCTGCCCAATACATAAGGGCTTGGAATGTCTTCTCTGCATAGCCCTTGGCAGGCGGTAGCGTAACCAACTGCGAGTAGAGGCCAGCAATTCCACGTCACCAGACTCCAACCCCACTTCCTCATAGAGTTCACGGTAAAGCGCCTGTTCTGGATTTTCGCCTGAATCAATACCGCCTTGAGGGAACTGCCACGCGTCTTGACCAACTCTTTTAGCCAGTAGTAGCTGGCCTGCCCCATTGGAAATAACGATACCCACATTCGGGCGAAACCCATCTCGATCAACCACTACCTATACCCTTAAAATCTGTTTGCAATGGGGTTCTAAAATTCGAGCCATCCAAACGAGAGCCCCTCAAAAGCAGAACCCTGATATTAACTCCAACCCCAGAACTTACATGAAATACATAGTTGAGGACAGCCCTATCTCTCGTTAAGCTATGCCGCCTCTCCTCACAAATAAGCTGCGAGAAACACATGCCCCTTGCTATTTTTGACCTAGATAACACCCTAATTGCAGGCGACAGCGATCATGGTTGGGGGGAATTTCTTGCAGCCCATAACATGGTTGATGCTGCTTATTACAAGCGCATGAATGATCATTTTTACCAAGACTATCAAAATGGCAAGCTGGACATGTCCGCTTACCTTGAATTTTCGTTAGCGCCTTTGGCCAAGCTTGATCCTTCAGCACTGACCAAACTCCACGCTCAATTTATGGTAGATGTCATTGAGCCCATGTGGCTACCCAAAGCGGAACAACTATTGCAACAACACCGTGATAACAGCGACACACTGATGGTTATCACCTCAACAAACCGGTTTGTAGTGGAGCCTATTTGCAAAAAGCTTGGGATCGATTACCTGATCGCTACCGAGCTGGAACAGCACAACAATCGGTACACCGGGAACGTTTCTGGGATACCCAGCTACAAAGAAGGGAAAGTCACTCGCCTCATCAGCTGGCTGGCACAAACCGACCTCAATATGGATGGCAGCAGCTTTTACAGTGATTCCATCAATGACTTGCCACTACTTGAAATCGTTGAACACCCTGTGGCTGTGGATCCTTGTGATCAATTAAGAGCCGTGGCGACCGAACGTAGCTGGCGCATCATCAGCCTACGTGACTAGCAACCTGAATCATTGCTGGATCGGGAAATGCACACCCATCGCTCAGAACCACGCTATCATTGATCGCTTCATGAAAAGCCTAGAGCACCCAACCACATGACTGACCCGTCCTTTCAGCTCCTTGTGCAACAACTTCTCACGAATGGCGGCCCTCATTTACTGGTCGCCGATGAGAACCTCAGGGGTGCTCCGCTTCATTTATTGCCCACTGACACCACAACCATCATCACCAACCGCTATGATCTCTACGACCAGGCCCAGTCATCTGGTTTCAACTGCTATTACAACGATTTTGATTTTTCAGTTTTTGATGACAACAGTTTTAACCAAGTGCTATACCGGGTGTCCAAAGAAAAGTCGGTGGCACATCACGTAATCAACAGTTCCCGACGATTACTTGCCAACAACAGCACTCTGGTGCTTTCTGGCGCGAAAAATGACGGCATTAAAACCTATACCGATAAGGCGGCCCACTATTTTGGCACCCGCGCGACGTCCGAAAAACAGGGCAGTGTCTATCTTGCCGTGATCCATCACCTGTCCTCCTCAGAACAACCTCTAAATGACCACGATTACCACCAGCTTCGGCCTTGTATTTCACAAACCTCCCCCTCAAACGACCAACGGCTTTATAGCAAGCCTGGATTGTTTGGCTGGGATAAAGTGGATATGGGTAGCGCATTTTTGGCAGAGCATCTGTCGGACTTTTTCACGCTATTTAGCCATCCTCCCGAGCACATCCTCGATCTTGGCTGTGGCTACGGTTACCTTTCTGTTCTCGCTAAGCAATATGTTGAGGCAAACATCACCGCAACAGACAACAATGCTGCCGCCATCGCCGCATGCTCAAAAAACTTTACGTTGGCAGGCATCGAAGGAGACGTTATTGCTGGGGACTGCGCTGAAAATATAAACAAAAAATTTGATGCAGTGATCTGTAACCCGCCCTTCCACCAGGGGTTCAATACCGATAACCGCCTCACCCAACGGTTTGTTACCAGTTGTCACCAGCATCTGAAACCAGGTGGCAAAGCTCTATTTGTGGTCAATCAATTTGTACCATTGGAAAGCTGTGCCGAAAACCTTTTTCAGGTCAGCAGCTTCGGTAAAAATAAGCGTTTTAAACTGGTGCTTTTGGAGAAGCATTAGAACGTAATTCGCCACAAAGAAACTGGCTAGACTGAAACGCTGGGCGCTTCGGGTACACTTTTACCAAATACCGATATTAACTGTTCCAGGTTTTTTTGTGCCGCTGGTGACACATCAATAATCCTGCAGCCCGCCCAAAAACGCCCCTCTTGAGCCATCGCACGGGCCCACAGGCAGTCAATACCAAATTCTATGGGTTCGAGGTTGCTATCCGATCCACCCAACATTAACTTTATCTGGTAAAGGTGGTCGGATTGCAATTGTTCCGCCCCCATCAACAATAGGCCTTCAAGGTGTATATCGACCAGTGTTCCCAGCGTTGTACCTGAGGTTTGGTTGATAACCTCTATCCGAGCATCTAGCTGATATCGAGGTAAGCTGCGTCGATCCGCATTACTGTGCATGCTGCTCCCCTTGCGGCTGAACTTGGGCCTGATCATTAAGCTCACTGAAGATAGCCTCCATTGTTCTTTCCACCAGCGGTTTGGTGCTTCCAGAAATTATCCTCATTTCACCCGCCACCATCGCTAAAGCAAGCTCCTCGCCAGTGCGCATTCCAGAACGCTTTCCGCTTTGATCCACAAACAGAAAGTGCAAAGTGCTGGGGTTACACCAAGCCACCTTTTCCCGCTTACCATCACGATGCTCAAACCAGGTTCCAAACTCCATCAATTTCAACTTCTCGATGACGTCCTGTTCTTTTTCGCTCATACGGGATGTGTCCACTTTTTCACCCGCCTTCATTTCGGCCATGTGAATCAGTTTGTTTCGAATGGCTTCCGGCGCAGCGTCTGGCTTGAGGTTTCTCTCACGCAATTGATAGATATGGTCGATGGAGCGCTTTAACTTCAACGCTTTGCCTGTTTCATACCCAATGCTGTCGAAGCCTTGCTGAATAATCGACTCCATCCATGGGTAGTGTTGACGCCAGCGCAACCACTCACTTTCTGAACCGCTCAACTCTACCCCCCACAACATATCGTCAACGAGTGCTAATGCATGTAACCAGGCATCTGAATTATCGCCATAGCGCAGTAAGACAAAGGATAAGTAGTCAGTCCAAGGCTGCAATAAAAATAGCAGGATGGCTGAGGGAATATCTTTTTCTGCAATACGCTGGTGGATTTCTCTGTTAACGCGCTGCTTAACTTCACAGAGCCGGTCTTCGCCACGCGCTTTTTCCATGGCACGCTTTTCAAGCAACTGAACCCGCAGCTCAATCTTCTGTACGGTGCTATTAAAGGCCATCAACAAGCCAGCAAATAGTTTTGCATCTACCTCATCTTCATCCAATACCGCTCGTACTGCCTGGCGAATTTGTTCCAGCATATCGAACTGATCGTTACCATCGTTGCGGACCCAGCGAGCGCCCGCATCGGCCAAAGCGTTTAATAACAGACGTGATGGGTGTTCTTGTTGCCTAAAAAAATCTGATTCTGAAAAAGCTAACTTAAGAAATGGAGTGTGCAGATAACTCAGTAATGCCTTTATACAGTCCGGGAGGTATTCGTCATTGAGCACATACTCAAACAACATCCCCACTAAATCGATGGCGCGCACGTCATCTCCGCTCAGGGGCGGAGCTTTCTCTGAGTGCGTAATTTCTTTCAGTTGGCTGACGAGGCGGCGCCGTGCTTTTGCTATATCTAACGGCTTAATGTCCTGCGCTACAGAAAGTATATCTGCTGCCATGACTTGATCAAGCTGTTGTAATTGTACTGCTGCCTCTACCAGCTGATGCCCTGCGTATTGCAGAGGCTGACCCGGTCTAGCCACCTCCTCTGGAGAAGCATTAGCCAATAACCGCTGATGAAGAAATTGTATGCTCTCCACTAGTTGATGCTGGTACTCTTGTGCCGGCAAGTCTTGTGATGGGAGCGACAGTGGCTGATTCATAGCCAGCATAGATGGGGTTTGAACCCCCGCCTGCGAAACCTCTTGGTGCTTACGTGGCGCCGCACCCGTAAATCTGGCCGAATCACCTGATTTGGACTTTTCTATCTGATAATTCAGATTTGGGAGAACACCCAACTCCAGAAGAAGGTCGTTAGCTTTACCGTAAACTGCCCCCAATTGAGAAACCACCTGACGATCAAACAGTTTGCATACCACCAACCTGGCAGGTAATGGGATATCTGCTACTGCAAGTGCCCGTTTGATTGCGCTACAAAAACGACCCGGAGCTAACGGCAGCTGGTTTTCTGGAATAGTCTTACCACCATAGAGTAGCGACATCCGCTGGCCTAGCGCCCAAAGTGATTCTAGGTAATCTATCTCGGCACGCTTACGGATCGCAGCCAAAGCTATGTTTTCCTCCAGAGCATCATGATCCAGTAACGCCAACCCCTCATCAGCATCACCTTCGATATCTTCTGGTGAACTTAGCTCTTGGGCGGCAAATCGGTCAAAATAATGCTCCAACTCTTTTAGGAAAATACGAGAAATTTCATTATGTTTGGCACTGATTCTGGAGCGAGCATGGAGGAATTCAAAACTCTTTTGATCTTCAGAGGGCTTTTGCGAGTAATCAATGAGCTTGTCATGGACGTCGAGAAGGAAGGCATTAAACATCGACCGAGCCATATCCAGCGCCATCTCACGGACAGCGTTGGTTCCCTTATCGGTTAGTGCTTGCCAATTTTTGGTCGATCCGCTGTTACTTATTTACCCGCAGATTATGCCCCCTCTTTCTGAACCAATCATACTGTTATGAAATGAAAGGAAAAACAAGCCTGTGGTTCTGTGGCCCGTAATACACGCTTATTTGACAGAGATAATTTGGCTTAGCAGCCGCTGCAGATCTCGTTTTACCACGCTATTACTTCCAGCCAAAGGAAGCCCCTGACGCACCAACTGTTCCGCCAGCTGCAACTGAGTCATGGCAAAATAGTTTGAGGCCATGACAAGGTAAATTTCCGGGTCTGTATGATTGATTCGTAGCGCCCGCTCCACCACCGCATTAGATCGGTCATAATCTCCGGCCCGATTATAGCGCCAAGCATCTTCCACCAACTGAGACACGGCACTGTTCGATGCTCTTTCGGGGGCAGGATTGCTGGGCACTATCACGTCACCCTGCACACCTCCCGACTCGTCACTTTGAGGCGGTGGTGTGGGCGGTATAGGCGGCGGGGGCTGAGGCCCACTAACCGGCGCCATCATAGGCGCACAGCCCGTCGCTAATAGCACAATAAAAATACTCAAGAGGTATTTCATTTTCACCATCCCAGCTTGTCTTTTAACCAGTCAACAACATTTTCAAGTGGTTCCGGAACGCAACGACCAGCATCAACAGGCTCGCTACCATCGATAAAGGGCAAATATCGAGATCCGGCACATCCCTTTCGGCCCAGCAAACCCGTATCCGTCTCCACCCAGTGATAGCTAATACCCTCCGGCTGATTGAATACCAACGAACGATTATCAAGTTCCGACATAACATCCGTCCACAGCTGCAAGGCACCAGTACCGCCAGTAAGCGGGGTTTTGCCGTTATCATCGCGGCCCATCCAGACGACACTTAGGTAGTTGCCGCTAAAACCGGCGAACCAGCTATCACGCTGATCATTGGTCGTGCCTGTTTTGCCGGCCAGCACCAGATCTTGCGGCAAGCGTTTATAAGCACTTTTACCCGTACCTTCCCGCAAAACCACTTGTAGCGCATATTGAATTAAGTGCATTACTGCTGGATCAAAACGCTGTTCGGCTTCAAATGGATATCGCTTTAGAGGCACGTTTTCAGCGGTAAATACTGAGTTAATCGCGCGCAATGGTGAATAGAAGCCATTGGCTGCAATCGTATGATAAAGCTGTGCCACTTCCAGCGGTGACATTGCTACGGCACCCAACATTAGCGAAGGAAGTTCAGGCAACTCTCCCTGATAGCCAAGACGCTTCACTGTATTAATAATGGCCGGCAAACCCACGTTCATGCCCAACCTGGCCGTGGCCTGATTATAGGAATAGCCCAAACCCTCATAGAGCGGTATCAAGCCATGACTCTTACGTCCAAAGTTTCGTGGCTGCCATACATCGCCCCCCTCGGTTCCCACCGAGATAGGTGTATCTTCTATTTGAGTCGAAAGAGTATATGAAGCTGGCCTCTCAAGCGCCGTCATATAAACGGCTGGCTTGATCGTCGACCCCATAGGCCGCCGTGCATTCAGTGCACGATTGAATCCGGCATACCCAGGCTGACGCCCCCCTGCGACAGCCAGTACTTCACCGGCCCCCACCCTAACGACCACGGAAGCTCCCTCTAACTTTCCATCAGCAATGCGATAACCCGTCTCCAAGCTTTCAATCCGGCTAACCATTCGGCGCTCCAACTTACGCTGCACCTGAGGATCAAAGTGAGTAAAAACCCGCAACCCTTCTGTCTCCAGATCCGAAGCCTGATAATCCTCTCGCAGCTGGCGCTTTACCAAATCCAGATAGGCGGGGTATTGCCAACGGCCACCCCTAGCGCTAGAGGACACCACCCCCAAGGGTTTTCGCTTGGCCTCTTCGGCCTGCTTAGCCTCAATTACGCCCTGCTGTGCCATCACGTCGAGCACCAAGTTACGTCGCTGTTGCGACCGCTCAGAGTGACGCCAAGGGTTGTAGTAAGAAGCACCCTTAACTAGCCCGACCAACAACGCCACTTGGTGCAACTCCAACTCCTCTACCGGTCTCTGAAAATAGTATCGGCTAGCCAACCCAAAACCATGGATAGCCAGATCACCAGACTGGCCTAAATAAACTTCATTAAAATACGTTTCGAGGATGTCATCTTTACTGAAATGAACTTCCAGCAAGATCGCCATCACTGCTTCGAGTGCTTTTCGAGTCAGTGTGCGCTGTTGATTTAGATAAAAGTTTTTGACCAACTGCTGGGTGAGTGTACTTCCACCTTGGGCCATCTTCCCCTGCTTTACGTTGGCAACAAACGCTCGAGAGATACCTCTAAAAGACACACCGTGATGCCGGTAAAACCCCTGATCCTCCACTGCCACCAAGGCCCCTACAAGGGTTGACGGCAATTGCCCTAGCTGTACCAGCTCACGATCTTCTTTTTGCGCAGGATAAATGCCACCAATAATCATCGGCTCAAGCCTTACCAAGGGTATTTCAGTACGACCTGCATCCACCAAACCGGACACGCTATCGCCAGTAAAGCTCAGCGTCATCAATCTGGCGGGCTCCTCACCATCCCAAAATTCAAATCCACGAGAAAAAACTTCCACCCGCCTACTAGAGACACTGTACTGCCCTGAGGCTTTGGCCGCGGCCACACGCCGATAACCCAAGCCATCCAACTCCCACATCAACTGTTCTCGACTAAGGGGGGCTCCCTCATAAAGCTCAAGCGCACGACTGTATACATGAGATGGCAATGACCACTTCTTGCCAGTGAATTTTTGATACACCACCGCATCGAGAGCCAGAAGGGATAACAATCCAACTGCTACCGACAACCAAAAAAGTCTTTTAATCCAACGCCACCGAGGAGCCGCCTTCCGCTTGCCCCGCTTTTTGTTCCTACCCCTTGTTTTTGCCAAGGATTTGCTCCTGTTTGATCGCCTGACCTGCCACATCCCAGCAACAGGCCTTTTCTCTGCTTTACTCAGAACCCAACACGAGGATAATAGCCGCCTAAATTAACAACCATACATATTATTGATTATGGCCAAATATCATATTTACGGCATCGGCGCTGCGCTGGTGGATACAGAAATTGAAGTGACCGATAACGACCTGCACCAACTGCAGGTAGAAAAGGGCTTGATGACACTGGTTGATGAAACCCGCCAGAATCAGTTAGTCGATCACCTGCATCATCACCTCACCGCCTCCCGACGCGCCAGCGGCGGCTCGGCAGCAAACACCATCATCGCTGTCAGTTGCTTTGGGGGCAAGGCTTTCTATTCCTGCAAAGTAGCAGATGATGACAATGGCCAGTTTTATCTGAATGACCTAGCAGAAGCAGGCGTCGACTATCATCAAAACGGCGACCAAGTGGAAGGGATCACGGGCAAGTGCCTGGTATTAATCACCCCGGATGCCGAACGCTCCATGAACACCTTTCTTGGTGTCAGTGAGACTGTCTCCATAGACAACCTAAATATTGATGCCATCGCCCAGTCTGAATACCTCTATATGGAAGGCTATCTGGTCACCTCAGATAGTGGCCGTGCTGCCGCTATCCGAGCCAGAGAAGTTGCCGAGGCGAATGAGGTAAAGACGGTGCTGAGCCTATCTGACCCAGGGATGGTCACATTTTTTGGGGCCGGCCTCAAAGAAATGATGGGGAATCGAGTTGATTTATTGTTCTGTAATGAGGCCGAAGCATTGGGCTGGACAGGCACCGACACACTAGAAAATGCAGCGGATCAACTCAAGGGCTCCGCTTGCACTTTTGCGATCACCCTTGGTGGCAAGGGTGCTCTGGTATTCGATGGTGACACTCTTCACCGTATACAACCCCATGCTGTTACTGCCGTTGATACCAACGGTGCTGGCGATATGTTCGCCGGAGCCTTTCTTTATGCCATTACCCATGGCTACGATTATCAAGAAGCGGGGGATTTTGCCAGTCTGGCAGCAGCCCGCGTGGTGAGCCAATTTGGCCCAAGACTCAATGCTGAGCAGTACCCGGGAATTTTGCAGTCACTGGCTATAAACCAGTAACTAAATACTTGCTGCCTAGCCTTCAAAGTAAGATTAGAGCAACAATTTAAACTATGTCAGATTAGCCAGCGGCATAGGCTTGGCGATAAGGAAGCCTTGGGCGTAGTCCACGCCGATTTCCTGCAGCATAGCTAGCTGCGTCTCGTTCTCCACACATTCGGCTATCGTCGTAATGCCCATAATGTGCCCCAAGTGGTTGATGGTACTCACCATAGAGTAATCCACCTCATTTAATTCCATCTTCTTGATAAAGCTACCGTCAATTTTTAAGTAGTCCACGGGCAATTCCTTGAGATAGCCCAGGGAGGACAACCCGCTGCCAAAATCATCCAATGAAAAAGAGCAGCCCTTGTCCTTGAGCGCACGAATCAAATCCATTGCCCGGTCAAAATGTCTGATAGCAGCCGTTTCCGTCACCTCGAACTGTAGCCGTGCAGGATCCACTCCAGTGCTATCAAATTTGTGAATAATGTAATCCTTCAAGTCTTCATCACAGACCGTTTTTCCTGATAAATTCACCGCAAAGCACTGATCACTATTTGGCGTTTCCTGCAAATAGACAAAGATTTTATCGAGTACCCAGCGGTCGATATCCTCTATCAAACCATAATGCTCGGCAGCGGGAATAAACTTGCCTGGAGGAATGATGCCACCTTCCCGATCAAGCATTCTTACCAGCACTTCGTAGTGCCCCGCATGTTTAGCGCCCTTACTGACCACCGGCACGATTGGCTGACAATAAAGAACAAAACGATCTTCTTCCAACGCTTCAGAAATAATAGGTATCCATTGGGCAATGCTCTGTCGCTCAGCCACTTCAACACTGCGATACTGAAAATGGATGCGGTTGCGACCCGACTCTTTAGCTGAAGCGCAAGATGTCCCCGCCTCCACCAATACATCAATTTCTGACGTAGTACTCCGATCAATCACCTTAGCCCCAATGCTGGCACCCACTTTCAAGCGCCTTTCGCCCCAAGGAAAACTAAAGTCTTTTATCTGCCAAAGCAGTTGCTCGGCCAATTCACGACTCTCATCCACACCGAGCTCATTAAGTAGCAAGGCAAATTCATCATTACCAATTCTCGCCACCACATCTTTGGGACCGGCCTGTTTTTCCAACATTCTTGCAAATTGGCATAGCAGCTCATCACCCGCATTATGTCCACAGGTATCGTTAATCACTGAGAAATTGTAAAGATCGATGTACAACAGCGTATGAGTACTGTCATTTAGATGGGCAGCGTCAATTGCCTTGAGAATTTCGTTCTCAAGATAGCGACGATTGCCCAATTCGGTCAACGGGTCATGGGTAGCCTGCCAGGTCAACCGAGTGGAAATTCTTCGGGCCTCGCTCACGGAGCGGAACACGAGAACCACGCCCGTCATTTCATTGAGCCGGTTACGTAATGGCGTTGCTGACGCCACCACCTGCAGGAGTGGTTGCCCTCCAACCTTCAACATCGTGTTATCAGCAACATCGACGGTTTTGCCCCGCGTCAATGCTGTCAAACAGGGTGACTCAACTACCTCACCATCTTCATCGACCAGCACCATCAGGTCGTCGATATACTGGTTTGGCTGGGAGTCGTTCACCCCCAACAACTCCATACCAATTGGATTAAGGTGCTCGACAAGGCCATGCTTGTCGACCATCAAAATACCATCTACTACCTGGCTGAAAACAGCACTCAGTAATTTTCGTTGATGGAACAGTGCCTCAAGGTTCACCGACTGAAGGGTGACATCCTGAAACGCCATCACATGACTCTCTGAATTTTCAACGGACTGAAAATATTCTACCCGTAGATTGAGATCCTCACCTGCTGCAGTGGCTCCCTCGATAGAGGCTGCGTCACCACTACCTATAGCTCCATCGAGAGCCGTCCTGAGATCCGTATCTGCACTAATACCCGGCAACAATACTCGTACCGGTTTTTGTTTCAGTTGTTCCAAGCTATAACCAAAAAGCGACTGCAACGACTCATTGGCATCGAGAATGAGATGGTGATTATCGAGCAACAATAGGGGTATGTGTGAAGACTCAAGATACGCCGGGAACACCCCCTCTCGAACAACAAAAGCCTCACGCTGAGGATCCCTTCTCGCTTTAGCCATAATGGGGTCAAACGGCGCTTCAGCAATTTGCACCAAGCAACAGCGGCCCATATCTGGCAGCTCAATAGGTGTAAAACTCACCCTATGCAAGGGCATTTCTCGATGCCCAACGGCCATGATGGACTCAATATAATCCAGGCGATCAGGATCAATTTGTTGAGTCCAACAGGTAAACCTGTTTTGAAATAACGCCTGATCAATCGCTTTAGTGCAATCAGTCCCCACCAAGCCGGTAAAAAGGGAATCAAACGACCGCCCAGAGGCGTCTGCAGAAGACAACCCGGTCCAACCTGCCAACCATTGGTTCCAGCATCTAACCCTGAGCCGAGCATCAAGTAACATCACACCCAAATCCTGACTATTCAGGATGGCTAACGCCAAGTGCTCACCTACAGCAACGGCTGTTTGCAGATTAGGGTGAATGTCAGTATTCATAAGCCACCTGCCCAGTTCCTTTAACACACTGGTGTCTTGATATTAATAAGCCCGACTGGGCACTACTTCTATGAGCTCAGTATAAACGTCCTTTCTTCTTGTCCACTGAACTTCATACTATTTTGTGAGAAATTTAACGAAAAAACGTCAATCTTGCCAACTCATCTTTTAACCTTGCTCTAGAAGCTCTCGCATATTTATCAGTGCCGCATTAGCACGACTAATGTAGGAGGCCATCACCAGAGAATGATTGGCCAGAAAACCAAACCCACTGCCGTTAAGAATCATCGGGCTGTAGACCGCTTCCTGTGTTGCCTCTAGCTCACGAATGATTTGCTGCAAACTAGTCTTGGCATTTTTCTTCTCCAGCACTTGATCAAAATCGACTGCTATAGCCTTTAAAAGCTGGATCATTGCCCAAGTACTACCACGTGCCTCATAAAAAACATCATCAATTTCAAGCCAAGGGGTTTTCACTTCGACTTCATTAGGTGTGACCGTAGACTGTTTACCTGCAACATCACCCGACAAATCTGTATTGATTCGGCGCTGCCCGACACTGGCGCTAAGTCTTTGAGACAAACTCCCCAAGCGAGTTTCCAGCGTACCGAGCCAGTAACGCAAATTATCTGCTCGAGCATAAAACTGGGCGTTGTATTCATCCTCATCGGCCAACCGCTTAAGGTAGCCTCTCAGATAACCAACCCCTTCCCGATACTCTGACTCAGATGCAGGTAGTGCCCAGCTATTGTGATCAAAATTAAAGCGTGATTCCGCCAGCGCCAAATCAGTATCCTCAGCGGACTGGGACTGTGAACGACTGAATGCTTCTCGCATTGCCTTGCTGAAATCTCTTACCTGAATAATGGCCCCATACTCCCAATTAGGCAGGTTATCGAGCCATATTCCGGGTGGAGCTATATCATTGCTGATGTAACCACCGCGCTTGGTCAGCAGTGTTTCCACAACACCGATCAATGTAGCGGTTGTCGTGCTACCCCCAACCACGCTAACACTCTGCTCGGCAGCGTTGACACTGACATCAAAGGGCTCGGGCTCATCACTCCAAAACCAACCTAACAATAGCATCAGGGCCAAATAAACAGCCACACTCATCAAACTGATACGCAACCAAGGCGCGCCTTCCTTTCCAATACTGTCTTGACTCATATGTCCCTGTCCCATCATGCCTGCTACTATCGAGGTTCCTAATTCACCAGCCCGACGCAACCTTTTTCGCGCCCACTCAAAGCCTTTGATTTAGCCCTCTTTCTCACGAAGAACACTATGCACCGGCATGGTCACCGTCACTTTCGGACAGCCTTCAAATAAAAGCGTTACCCTATATTCCTCTCCATCTAACAAGCTTTTCTGCAGGCCGAACAACATCAAATGATAGCCTCCTGGCTCAAAGCTGATACTCCCACCTTTGGGCAAAACCACCTCATCAACAGGGCGCATAGACATTGTCCCGTTCTGATGAGTATGAGCATGAATTTCAGCACTACTGGCAACAGGTGATGTCGCACCTACTAACCGGCACTCTTGATTGAGCCCATTAGTCAGCGTCATGAATGCAGCCGTAACCGTCTGCCCGGGAGGCAAGCCCCTAATATAGGCATCACTTACTATCAGCCCATCACTACATGCTGTCATTGTTAACAGCACCAACAAAGATCCTACATATTTACCTAAAGACAACTGGGTAATTCCTCTAACGTTGAGATAGTGACTATAACACTGCACTCGGCACATCAACACTCAGAGTCCAGGACTTAATACTCGGCACCTAACCCTGGAAAATGTCTCTCGCACCCCATGTCGCTCCTCCGTACAATATCGAACCGGTGTTTGGTTGGCGACGTCCAACACAAAGTAAGCCCAGCGAGGAGCGCAATGCTAAACCGATTAATAACTATTTTTCTCTATGGACTGCTATTTTTGGTGCAATCCATAAGCGCGGAGGACTTGTTTCCATCGCCTTACAGCGCCACCCCACTGGAACAAACCGTACAATTCCTCCCTGTTGAAGAGGCCTACCGGCTGCTACCTATCGTTAATGGGGATCAATTGCTAATCAACTGGGAAATTGAACCCGGCTACTACCTCTATCAACATCGCTTCCGCTTTCTAAACAGCGACCTTCAATCCCTGGACGTCAGACCAGAATTTGCGCCTGGAAAACGTATCTATGACGACTACTATGAAAAAGAATTAGAGGTCTACTATCATCACACGCTCATCAGCCTGCCTTTGGATGCCAAGCTCTCCGAACTAGTTGTGGAGTCACAGGGCTGCGCCGATGCGGGTCTGTGCTATCCGCCTCGTAGACAACAAATTAGTATCGATGCTACCAATGCTTTAGCCATCGTCATCGAGGCCACCCAGCAGGCACCCAATAACGAAACCCCTATTCAAACATCACCAACTGGCAATTTGCCGCTGATGTTATTATTTGCACTACTGGGCGGCATGATTCTCAACCTTATGCCTTGTGTGTTTCCGGTCCTCTCCATCAAAGCTCTCAGCCTAACCAGTGCCCACGCCAACAAACATAGCAAACACCTCCACGGTCTCGCTTACACCCTAGGTATTGTGCTGAGCTTTATGAGCATTGCCGCCCTATTAATGATGCTCCGTCGTGGGGGTGAGGCAATCGGATGGGGGTTTCAGTTGCAATCTCCCGTCTTTGTTGGACTGCTAGTCTACCTGTTCGTCTTAATGGGCCTAAGCTTTTCAGGATTGCTCTCCATGGGAACCAAGCTAATGAGTCTCGGGCAATCCACCACTGAGGGGAATGGGCTGACAGCCTCTTTCATGACAGGCTTGCTCGCAACGCTCGTAGCCAGCCCCTGTACCGCCCCATTTATGGGTACGGCTCTAGGCTTTGCCTTGGCACAACCAGCCTGGCTGGCCATGTCAGTCTTTATCGCTTTGGGCCTAGGCATGGCGCTACCACTACTGCTGCTATCCTGGTGGCCAGGCATGGCGGAAAGAATGCCTCGCCCTGGGGTGTGGATGGAACGATTTAAGGAATTTCTGGCATTTCCACTTTATCTAACTGCCGTGTGGTTACTGTGGGTTCTGGGCCGGCAAACAGATAGCGATACCGTTACGGCTCTTATTGGTGGAATTGTTCTAATACTGTTTGCCCTCTGGTTACTGAAGGTTCACAAAAACACCCTGACAATTGTTATTGCGCTGATATTCGCAACCCTTGCTCTGATAGTCCCCTGGCAAACCCACCTCAATGACGACGACGCTACCAACCCTTGGGAGCCTTACAGCACAGCAAAACTAGAGCGCTTACGAGACAGCGGGAAGCCAGTATTTATCAATCTGACAGCAGACTGGTGTATCACCTGCCTAGCCAATGAAAAACTGGCTCTCAGTTCGGCGCAATTCTTGGAAGTACTTCAAGAGAAAAAGATCACCTACCTCAAAGGTGATTGGACCAACTACAACCCCGAAATCACCGCGCTACTGAATTTACACCACCGAAGCGGTGTACCTCTCTACCTGTTTTACCCTAGGGGCCCGAGCAATCCGCTCATTTTGCCTCAATTTCTCACAGAAAATATTCTACTGGAGGCCATTTATCAGCCAACTAATTAAAAATTACGGAAGATAGCGACCTATTTGACGAAGTTATCGAAGTTGACCGCCATTATGTCGGTATCCTCGGTAAAATCACACTGAAAACACGACAACCACGCAGAGGAAAATCTAAACAGCGTCCCGAAAAATCACAACTTCTACTTAAACTTGCAGCGAATAGAGCCAAACATCGAAAAAAAAGGAAAAATTGGACACTGCCAAGTTTTTAATGCAGACTTCTTCAAATCGCCCCCCCCTAAGGCGTGGCGATTAACACCATCGGAACAGACAACTCTGGCAGGGACATTATGGCGACCATACTGGTATTACACGGCCCAAACCTGAATCTCCTCGGCTCCCGAGAACCAGAGGTCTACGGCAATGAAAGCCTGGATCAGATCAATCAAGATCTCGCCGACACCTGTATAAAAAAAGGTCATCACCTTTTAGCCCTACAAAGCAATGCAGAATACGAACTAGTAGATCGTATTCACGATGCTCAAAAGGAAGGGGTTAACTTTATTATCATCAACCCTGCCGCTTTTACCCACACCAGTATCGCTCTACGCGACGCCCTGCTAGCGGTAGATATCCCTTTTATAGAGGTTCATCTATCCAACGTACATACACGAGAAGAGTTTAGGCATTACTCCTACTTTTCCGATATAGCCAAAGGCGTTATTTGCGGTTTTGGCGGCCTTAGTTACAAGCTGGCACTGACTGCAGCACTAGACCAACTTAACTCCTGACAACATTTTTACGATTTGGAGCAATAACAGATGGATATTCGTAAAATTAAAAAACTGATTGAACTGATCGAAGAATCTGATATCAACGAGTTGGAAATCAAAGAGGGCGAAGAATCAGTTCGCATTAGCCGTAACGGCCCAGTGGTTGCCGTAGCACCTTATGTTGCCGCCGCCGCTCCAGCTCCTGTTTCAGCACCTCAGACAATGACTGAAGCACCAACAGCAACTCCTGAACTATCAGGCCACGTGGTTAATTCTCCTATGGTTGGCACCTTCTATCGCTCATCTGCTCCCGGCGCCAAGCGCTTTGTCGAAGAGGGCCAGAAAGTCAACGTTGGCGATGTACTCTGCATTGTTGAAGCCATGAAAATGATGAACCAAATCGAGGCCGACAAAGCAGGCACCATCGGCGCCATTCTAGTTGAAGATGGCGAACCCGTAGAATTTGACCAGCCGATGATCACCATCATTTAAGCCACAGCCGACAGGAGTAACAGTCATGCTGGAAAAAGTGCTTATTGCCAACCGCGGTGAAATTGCACTACGAATTTTGAGAGCCTGCAAAGAGCTCGGCATCAAAACCGTAGCAGCCCATTCCAAGGGCGACGCCAGCCTGAAACATGTCTTGCTGGCAGACGAAACAATCTGCATTGGGCCCAACCCCTCTGCACAAAGCTATCTAAATGTACCCGCCATCATCAGCGCAATGGAGATATCCAACGCTCAGGCCGTCCACCCCGGCTATGGCTTTCTCGCTGAAAATGCTGATTTTGCCGAACAGGTAGAAAAAAGTGGTTTTATCTTTATTGGACCAACCGCTGACGTCATTCGCAAGATGGGCGACAAAGTCGCCGCTATCGACGCCATGAGAAAATCAGGTGTTCCCACAGTGCCAGGCTCAAATGGCCCACTGACGGATAACCAAGAGAGAAGCAAGGCCATTGGCCAGGAAGTGGGTTATCCCGTCATCATCAAAGCTGCCTCTGGCGGCGGTGGTCGAGGCATGCGCGTAGTCCGCAATGAAGGCGAGCTCATCAATGCCATCCAAGTCACCAAAGCCGAAGCAAAAGCTGCCTTCGGTGACGATACGGTATACATGGAGAAGTTTCTGGAAAATCCACGTCATGTGGAAGTCCAAGTACTGTCAGACGGCCAGGGCCACGCCATCCACCTAGGCGATCGAGACTGCTCTTTACAACGTCGCCACCAGAAGGTTCTCGAAGAAGCTCCCGCTCCCGGTATTCCCGATGATATTCGCAATGAAGTACTGCAAGCCTGCGTTAATGCCTGCATCGAAATAGGCTATCGTGGCGCCGGTACCTTCGAATTTCTCTATGAAGACGGCGGCTTCTTTTTCATCGAGATGAATACCCGCGTGCAAGTGGAACACCCCGTCACTGAAATGATAACGGGTGTAGACATCGTCAAGGAACAACTGCTAATTGCCAGCGGGCTCCCACTTAGCTTTCGCCAGGAAGACATTATCTTTCGCGGCCACGCCTTCGAATGCCGCATTAATGCAGAGGACTCCAAAACCTTTATGCCCAGCCCCGGCAAGATTACCGCCTACCATGCACCCGGCGGTAACGGTGTGAGGGTCGACTCTCATATCTATGCAGGCTACACCGTCCCACCGCACTACGATTCACTGATAGGAAAAATTATCACCTACGGTAAAGACCGAGATGCCGCACTGTCACGTATGGCCTCTGCGCTGGACGAGCTTCATATTGAGGGCATTAAAACTAACACTGAGCTACAGAGAGATTTGGTCCGTGATAAAGAATTCCGTAAGGGCTGTGTCAATATCCACTACCTAGAAAAGAAACTGGGCCTTTAAAAACAACCACACACTAAATGCTCAACTAGCACAATAAAAAAAGCCCCGCATGCCGGGGCTTTTTATCCATAAAAATTCTTCATAGGAAACGCAATGCCCTGGCTACAGCTCAGAATAAACAGCTCGCGAGAACAAGCCCAACGCATTGAAGACGTGTTGCTGGAAGTTGGTGCCGCCTCAGTCACCTTTGAAGACAATGCCGACGAACCGATACTGGAGCCCGCACTAGGAGAAACGCCATTGTGGGGGCAAACCCGGATTACCGGGTTATTTGACGCTGAAACCAATACTGACGCCACCAACCAGATTCTGAAAAACAAGCTAGGACAAACACTTCCAGACCACAGCTGGGAGCTACTAGAAGATAAAGACTGGGAGAGGGAATGGATGAAACACTACCAGCCCATCCAGTGTGGCGAGCGACTATGGATTTGCCCCAGCTGGCTAGCCCCACCTCAACCAGAGAGCATCAACTTACTACTCGACCCAGGCCTCGCTTTTGGTACTGGCACCCACCCAACCACATTTCTTTGCTTGCAGTGGTTGGATGGAATACACCTAGACGGCAAAACCGTTACCGACTATGGCTGTGGATCTGGAATCCTAGCTATTGCCTCATTACTCTTGGGCGCCACATCTACTATTTGTGTAGATATAGACCCCCAGGCCCTAAGCGCCACTGCTGACAACGCACAACGCAATGGGCTCGCACCAGACCGAACGCCTGTTTACCTACCCGACCAGGCACCAGAAAAAACAACCGATATAATGATTGCCAATATACTGGCTGGCCCATTAGTCTCACTGGCACCAAAACTGGCTTCGCTGACCAATTCTGGAGGAAGGCTTTGTTTATCCGGAATTATCGAGAGCCAAGCCCAGGAGGTTATCGACAGCTACCAGCCGTGGTTTGATTTTGACCCGCCAGCCAGCAGCGAACAGTGGGTACGACTGACCGCTGTTAAGCGCTGACGCATCCCAGTAGAATAGACTCAATTAGGTAACGGTTCTGCCCGCACATCATGACTGAGATTATCGCCCGCTGCCCGGGTTGCTCGGCATCCTTCCGCGCAAATCCGGCACAGATTGAAGCCTCTAATGGCCAAGTAAGCTGCGGTACCTGCCTACTCATATTTGATGCCCGTGCTCATCCGATAGAAAATGAGCCAGAAAAAGACAACGTTCCTGAAAAAAATCTCTCCCTCGATAGTGATGACTTGTTGATATACGACGATATGGATATCAGCGTACTTGACACTTATGAGCAAGAAGGTGATGAGCAACAGAAAGAATCTACACCCGACAAGATGGCTCACACTGATATTAAGCCCCATATCGAACCCGAGCCCCCTGAGTATTTGAAGCCAGCAGACAACATCAACTCTACCGGGTCATCTCAAGATTTAGCTTCCACAGACCTCTCTCTACCAGATCCTATCCAGCAAGACCTACTGACGACAGCGACACATAACGCAGCTGATCGCCCTCAGATAAAAACCGAACCCGGCTTATTTGAACCTAACGAAACAGCTACCCCCAGTTTTCTGCTAGGTGAGCCAGAATTATCCCAGCGTCAATGCCTAAAAATGGCTCTCTGGCCAACGCTCTCAGTATTAGCAGCTCTAGCGCTTGCCTTACAGTACGTATACTTCCACGCAGATATTCTCGGCTCCGACCCAGCACATCGCCCCTGGCTCAACCATTTTTGCAACATCACAACATGCCAACTACCTAGCATGAGTGACACAACGCAAATACGTAGCAGTAAATTATTAGTGCACAGCCACCCCGATGAACCCGGCGTGCTTATCGTAGATGCAGTGATTATCAATGAAGCTGACTTTGACCAGCCTTTTCCCGAACTAGCGCTCAATTTTGAGGACTTACAAGGAGCCTCCGTTGCCCGCCGAAAATTCAGACCCGATGAATACCTGCACGGAGAGCTGACTGGCGCGACCATCATGCCCGCCAACCAGCCGGTGAAACTGACACTAAAACTACTTGATCCAGGTTCAAACGCGGTTAACTACTCGCTGTTCATCCCGGAATAAACTTTTTCCCAGCACCAACAACAGGTATCATAACGGCCCATTTTCAACCCTCACCAACAGGCAATTGAGGCTCTATACCGTGGTAAAAATTGGCGCTCATGTATTGGAAAACAGAACCATTCTGGCCCCAATGGCCGGCGTCACTGACTTGCCTTTCCGTCAACTCTGCCGTCAACTCGGTGCGGGCTTAGCTGTTTCTGAAATGATTACCGCTGACACAAGCCTCTGGAAAAGTCGAAAAAGCCAACAAAGGCTGATACACCGCGATGAATCCTCACCTCGGTCTGTTCAAATTGCTGGCAGTATACCGGCCATGATGGCTGATGCTGCCCAACAAAATGTGACACTGGGTGCAGAAATTATCGATATCAATATGGGCTGCCCAGCCAAAAAGGTGTGCAAACGTGCAGCAGGCTCAGCATTGCTTCAGGACGAATCGCTGGTACAGGATATCCTAAAAGCGGTAGTAGCAGCCGTCGACGTTCCGGTCACCCTAAAGATTCGTACTGGCTGGGACAGCCAAAACCGAAATGCCGTCACTATTGCACGGATCGCAGAAGATTCCGGAATCAGCGCCTTAGCCGTCCATGGTCGAACGCGTGCCTGTAAATTTATTGGCCACGCCGAGTACGACACCATTGCCGCAGTAGTGGAAGCCATCTCTCTACCCGTCTTTGCCAATGGCGACATTCATACCCCCCAACAGGCTAAACAAGTACTAGATTACACCGGAGCAGCGGCAGTGATGATTGGCCGTGGCGCCCAGGGAAACCCTTGGTTGTTCCGAGAAATAAACGGCTATCTTGAGCACGGAGTGATACCAAGCCCGCCATCACGGGAAGAATTGGCCAGTACTGTTAGCCACCATATTCAAGCCATCCATCAGTTTTATGGCGAATATCTAGGAATACGGATTGCCCGTAAGCATGTGGGCTGGTACGTTAACGCCCTGCCAAGCGGTAGAATGTTTCATCAGTATTTCAATCAACTTGAAGACCCCTATCAACAAAAACAGAGCCTGCACAATTTTTTTGCAGCGCCAAAAAATAATTGGGACCAAGCCGCATGAGCGCCATCGACACTTTTACCATACAGGCAGAGACGGACGCCGAACGATCCACAATAACTCACCAGCATGAGTCACTACGCCAGTGTGTGGAGAGCGCCCTAAAACAATATTTTCTTCATCTGGACGGCCAACCCGCCAATGACCTCTACCAGCTGGTACTCAGCGAGGTGGAAGCCCCCCTTCTGGAGGCCGTGCTGACCTACACACGCAACAATCAGAGTAAAACTGCGCAAATGCTGGGACTCAACCGAGGCACGCTGCGCAAGAAACTAAAACAATACGACTTACTTTAAAAACAACTGACGAGGACACCATGAGCGACCTGCGTAAAGTTTCCCGCGCCCTGATCAGCGTATCTGACAAAACTGGTATTGTTGAATTTGCCCGAGGACTGAGCGCCCAGGGCGTTGAGCTTCTCTCTACTGGTGGCACCCATCGCCTGCTTAACGATAACGGTATCACTGTGCGGGAAGTCTCCGACTACACAGGTTTTCCAGAAATGATGGATGGCCGAGTAAAGACACTGCACCCAAAAGTTCACGGCGGCATACTTGGTCGACGTGGAATTGATGACGACGTGATGGCCAAGCACGACATACTTGGCATCGATATGGTTGTTGTTAATCTTTACCCCTTCGCCGCCACCGTTGCCGACCCAAATTGCGACCTACCCACTGCTATCGAAAATATCGATATTGGTGGCCCCACCATGGTTCGCTCAGCAGCAAAAAACCACAAAGATGTGGCCATTGTGGTGAATGCGGGTGACTACACCTCCGTACTAGAGGAGATGCAAAATCAGGATGCACAATTGGGTTATGAAACCCGCTACAACCTGATGGTTAAAGCATTTGAACATACCGCAGCCTATGACGGCATGATTGCCAACCATTTTGGCGCACGCGACACGTCAAATGAAAAACGTAATTTCCCTAACACCTATAACGTGCAATACCTGAAATCTCAGGAAATGCGTTACGGTGAAAACCCTCACCAGAATGCTGCTTTCTATGTGGAAGAAAACCCCGCAGAGGCCAGTATCGCCACAGCCAGACAGCTACAGGGTAAAGAGCTGTCTTACAACAATATCGCCGACACCGATGCCGCACTTGAATGCGTCAAACAGTTTGACCAGCCCACTTGTGTCATTGTGAAACACGCCAACCCCTGTGGCGTTGCTGTCGCCACTGACATCAAGACCGCTTACGATCTGGCCTTTGCTACTGATCCTGAATCAGCCTTCGGTGGCATTATTGCCTTTAACCGTGAGCTGGATGCCGAAACTGCTGCGGCTATCTGCGATCGTCAATTTGTCGAAGTCATTATCGCGCCAAGTATCTCAGATGCTGCCCGTGAAGCGGTTAGCACCAAGAAGAACGTACGCCTCCTGGAATGTGGCGAATGGGATGCATCAGTACAAGCTAAGGGTTTTGACTACAAACGTGTCAACGGCGGCCTACTAATTCAAGACCGCGACAAAGGCATGGTAACTGCCGATGACCTGAAAGTGGTCACCGAGCGCAAACCTACCGACGCTGAATTGGACGACATGCTGTTTGCCTGGAAAGTGGCCAAGATGGTGAAATCCAACGCCATCGTCTACACCAAAAATAACCAAACCATTGGTGTTGGTGCCGGCCAGATGAGTCGGATCAACTCTGCACGAATTGCGGCCATCAAAGCCGAACATGCCGGCTTAGAAATTAAGGGGGCAGTTATGTCATCCGATGCCTTCTTTCCCTTCCGTGACGGTATAGACAATGCTGCAAGTGTCGGCATTAGCTGTATCATCCAGCCCGGCGGCTCTATTCGTGATGAAGAAGTTATTGCCGCAGCCGATGAACACGGTATGACCATGGTGTTCACCGGGATGAGACACTTCCGACACTAAAGCTCAGAACGACCGAGGGCGACACAATCTTACCCTTTGTTCTTTTGCGGCGATTACACCATCCCGTGCACTAATTCAGGGTAATCGCCGTTTTCATTTTCAGGCAAGACAGGTAAAACGCATCCATGAAGATTCTGGTCATAGGCTCAGGTGGTCGCGAACACGCACTGGCGTGGAAAGCTGCTCAAAGTAACGATGTTGAAACCGTTTTTGTGGCTCCGGGAAATGCCGGCACGGCTCTAGAACCAAAACTGGAAAATATATCTATCGACCCCGGTAACTTTAACGCATTGGCAGATTTTGCCGAAAAAAATCAGATCAACCTGACTATTGTCGGCCCCGAGCAACCGCTGGTTGATGGCATTGTGGATTTTTTTGCCGCTCGCGGACTACGGGCCTTTGGCCCCAGCAAAGGCGCCGCACAACTGGAAGGCTCCAAAGCCTTCACTAAGGATTTTCTCGCTCGCCATCATATCCCTACTGGTGAGTACCAAAACTTTACTGAAATCGAACCGGCTCTCGCTTACCTCCAAGAAAAAGGCGCCCCTATTGTGGTCAAGGCCGATGGTTTGGCGGCAGGAAAAGGTGTCATCGTTGCAACGACGCTGGAAGAGGCAGAAACCGCCGTCAAAGACATGCTGGCGGGTAATGCTTTTGGAGAAGCAGGGCATCGCGTTGTTATCGAAGAGTTTTTGGACGGCGAAGAAGCCAGCTTTATCGTTATTGTGGATGGCAAAAACATCCTGCCCATGGCCACATCACAAGATCATAAAGCCCGGGACAATGGCGACAAAGGCCCCAATACTGGCGGCATGGGCGCTTATTCACCCGCACCCGTTGTAACAACTGAAATTCACAATCGTGTGATGAAAGAAGTGATCGAGCCAACCGTTAGCGGCATGGCAGCAGAGGGCAATGATTACACCGGCTTCCTGTATGCCGGGTTAATGATTATGGCCGACGGCACCCCCAAAGTGATCGAATACAACTGTCGTTTTGGTGACCCCGAAACCCAACCGATTATGATGCGCCTGAAGTCCGACCTAGTGGCACTCTGTAATGCCGCACTGGACAAGCAACTGGACCAGTGCACCACTGACTGGGATTCAAGGGCAGCACTGGGCGTGGTATTAGCCGCCGGCGGCTACCCCGCCAGCTACAACAAGGGTGATGTAATTTCAGGTCTGCCAACGGCTAATGCCGACAGCAGCAATGAAAAGGTTTTTCATGCGGGCACCAAAGACATAGACGGACAAGTCACCACCAATGGCGGCAGAGTTTTGTGTGCTGTAGGTCTTGGCAATACAGTGACAGAAGCTCAGCAACAGGCCTATGAGCTAACTAAACGCATCTCCTGGGATAACGTCTACTACCGGACGGACATTGGGTATCGCGCAGCTGCGAGAGAAAAGTAGTTAATCCTCAACGCCTCCTGAGTGCCTCACTATATGCCTCTGCATAGCCGAGAAAGCAGACGCCTACTGCCTAGAAAGCCAAACATCTATTCCTTGGGCATTGAGCTGAAAATCCAAGGCCAGTACTTTATCCAAGGCCTGTAACTTTGCGTCAGGCTGTATAGCCTTAATGCGCGCCAATGTCATTCCCCTAAGCTCACGAACAATTTTTTGTTCTCGCTCTGGCTCATTTTTCAGAGAAAGAGCAATCTGTCGATAGTCTTCAATTTGAGCACAGAGCAATAATGACAGCTTTTCTGGTTTATCAACTACGCTGTAGTGAGTCAGATACATTCTCTGGGGCTGTCTACTCATCATTAGATCAATCGAACCTAGCAACTTGTCCGGGTCGAACTGTACTGGCGATGTGGTAGGTATAATAAATCGGTCATCCCCCATCACCATCTCCCGATAAGAAATTCCAAAGGTATCACCCGTAAACCATCCTTGACTCTGGGCATCCCAAATACAAAAATGGTGCTCTGCATGTCCTGGGGTATGACGAAACTCTAATACTCGCCCACCCAAATTAAGCTTTTCTCCATCCTCAACCACAAGCACCCGCTCTTCTAAAACCGGAATAATTTCGCCATATAATTGTGCAAATTTTTCCTCGCCATACACGGCTTTCGAACTCACAATCAATTGAGTAGGGTTAATCATATGTCGAGCACCCCGGGGATGTATGACTAACTGAGCTTCGGGATATCGCTGCATAAGTACACCAGCACCACCGGCGTGATCCAGATGTACATGGGTTGGAATAATATAACGAAGAGCCTCACTGGGCAGCTTTAAATAGGCTAGCGCGTCAGCAATACCATCTGCCGTATGAGCTGTTCCTGTTTCTATAATGGCAACCTCGCCACCTTCTACCATTAGGTAGCAGCAAGCCACACCATGGCTGATATATCGAGCATCAATACAATACACACCATAACCTAGGTCTTCTACAGGATTAATTTTCATTTGGCCTCCACACAAAACGACCGTCGATTTTGCTACAATAAGCATCGGTTAAACAGTCCCGCGGTTAAATTCATGAGTTTACGACGTCTTTCTCCTCTCGACGGACTACTGCTTCAAGTAGACCATGCTCTGCGCACACTGGTGGTGGACGCCCCCGCACACGAAAGAAGCTCTCCAGCCAAGGAGGCGCCCGAGCAGAGTCTTTCTGATGAAGAAAGGCGTCATGCTGCAGGCCTGATGCGGGTAAATCATACCGGAGAAGTTTGTGCTCAGGCGCTCTATCAGGGGCAAGCTCTCACAGCAAAGTTAACCTCGGTTCGTAGTGAAATGGAACAGGCTGCTAACGAGGAAATCGACCACTTGGCGTGGTGCCAGGAACGAGTCAAGCAACTTGGAAGTCACTCCAGCGTCCTAAACCCCCTCTGGTATGGGCTATCTTTTGGTATTGGTGCTACGGCAGGACTAATCAGCGACAAGCTTAGCTTGGGATTTGTCTCCGCCACGGAAAACCAAGTATGCCAACACCTGGAACATCACCTTAAAAAATTACCACCTAAAGATGAGAAAAGCCGCGCTATTGTGGCACAAATGCTAATAGATGAAGAAAAGCATGCTCATGCGGCCCTAAGTGCTGGCGGCCTGAAGTTTCCTGCTCCGATCAAAGGCCTGATGACACTGTTATCCAAAGCAATGACCGAAACCAGCTACCGTATTTAAGCTATCGTGACCGAGCAGCCTCCTTGGCTTTTTCCTGGATCTCCCTGACGATGCCCACAATTCGCTCCTTCACCCATTGATGGGCTGGGGACTTAATGGTCCTGACATGCTGCACCAGTACCACAGGAACAGTGCTCTCGAAATCCAACTCTTCAGGATAAGGTTTACGTACAATCTGATACGTCTCACCCTCAATTTTCAAGTCGTGCATAGTCGCCATCATCAAACAATCTGTTTGCCACAACGCGTCCATTGCCGTCATCAACTGGGTAGTGACCAAACTCTTTTTTCGCTTTAACCCATGCTTGGTTAGCTCACGATCAAACCGGGTTTCTACCGCTGCTGAAACCACTCCGGACAGAAGCAAGTAATACTGAATAAAGGGGTATTCAAGCATATCCTTCAGGGTCAGCTTTTCCTTTTTTGCAAGCGGATGTCCAGCCCTCATCCACACAGCTGGGGTAAAATGACCCAGTGGCGTCATGTGATATTCATCGCAATACGGCCGAGCAATTTCAATGGCAAAATCCAGGTCGCCATCCTCTAGTACACGTTTGTCCTCATGGGGCTCACTGGTCAGCGTTAATGTCATAAAGGGTGCTTCTTTAATAAGCCTGCCCATCAATGTAGGTATAACCTGGATGGCAATAAACTCCGCCGCCATGATGCAAATTTCGCCTTCGTAGGTCATCGGATCGAATCGGCTCGGCGCCACTAAGTCTTCTACGCCAGACAAGACCATTGGCAGCTGTCGCCCCAACTCAATAGTCCTTGGCGTTGGTATCAGCCCTCGTCCACTTCTAATAAAGAGCGGATCATCAAACAGCTCCCTGAGCCTCTGTAGAGTCTTACTCATTGCTGGCTGAGTAATAAACATTCGCTCAGCGGCCTGAGTAACACTTTGCTCCTCTATCAGCATCTGGAGTGCCACCAGCAGATTCAGATCAATTCTTGATAATAGTTTGGCGTCCACCAACCATTCCTTTCGGTTATGTTACACATCATCTTAATACATTTGGATCATGGATGCTTGTTCACTATATTACCAACTGTACTCGTGAAGCCAAGTCTTACCAATCAATGCAGTTAATGACTTGGAGGCTTCACAAGCAAGTTTATACCTCTTACTCCCTCTATATCCTTTAAGGCAGCAATAGCTGCCTTTTTTTTGCTTGAAAAATGCCCAGAACAGAACACTCAGCGGAAGCATTGCTCAAAGGCTAGCCTTCAAAGGTGAGAAACTAAAAAAATTTCGCTAAAACATGATAATCAGGAGACGTGGTATTTTTCGCCAAAAGCTATACAGGTGATCGCATGTCGTAACTGTGAGTAATATCTACACCACCCTTTGCCAGCATAATCGATGCCGAGCAGTATTTTTCAGCCGACAACTTCACGGCATTGCGAACCATACTCTCTTTCAGATTGTTGCCCGTGACCACAAAGTGGAGATGGATTTTAGTAAAGACCGAAGGTACCGCATCAGCACGCTCAGCCTCGATTTCAGCAATACAATCTATGACATCCTGACGGCTTTTCTTGAGGATATGAATCACATCAAAGGACGAACAGCCACCCATGCCAATCAGCAGCACTTCCATCGGGCGAGCGCCCTGATTTTTTCCACCGTGATCCGGCGGACCATCCATGACAAGACTATGACCCGTTTCTGACTCGGCAATAAATTTGGCGTCTCCGCCCCAAGTAATTTTTGCTTTCATAATGCCCTGAATTTTAAAACTAGTTGCCAAAAGTGTCGAAAGCCTAACATAAATGGCGTGCTTTTCGCCGTAGAATCGACTACCCGGCAGACACTTTTGTCATAAGGAGCCGTATAACCATGATAAATTCGAGCTTGGCCGATGATGATTTTGTACCCATAATGGATTCTTTATATGCGAGAGATCACAAACGGGGAGAATCCGAGTTGGCACCAGCACCAATAACACCTCACATTCCCAATGTAGAAGAGTTCTTAGTTCACTGTCACCGCAGAAAATATCCTGCCAAAAGTACCATCATTTATGTTGGTGATCAGGGCGATACGCTCTCTTATATCATCAGGGGATCAGTAACGGTTCTACTCGAAGATGATGATGGTCGCGAAATGATTGTCGCCTACCTTAACGAAGGTGACTTTTTCGGCGAGATGGGCCTGTTTGAACAAACCGATAGAACGGCTTGGATTCGAGCTAAAACCGAATGTGAAGTAGGTGAAATCAGCTATTCCAAATTTCAGGAACTGTCCAAAGATCACCCCGAGTTTCTGTTTGCGATAGGCATTCAAATAGCCAAGCGTCTGAAAGATACCACCCGAAAAGTAGGCGACCTTGCTTTCCTGGATGTGACGGGACGAGTTGCCCGCACTCTACTGGATCTGTGCAACGAACCCGACGCAATGACCCACCCCGATGGCATGCAAATCAAAATCACCCGACAAGAGATTGGGCGTATTGTTGGCTGCTCTCGGGAAATGGTTGGACGAGTCCTCAAAACACTGGAAGAACAGGAGCTTGTCTCTGCAAAGGGAAAAACTATGGTGGTGTATGGCACAAGGTAGCTTTATAAAACTCATTAGCAATAACAAGAGTAGCACCAAAAAAGGCCTTCAATGAGGCCTTTTTTGGTGCCGTAGAAATTAGTCCTTCCTAGCCTCAATTAAACATTTCCACCAATTTCAATCCTGGCTCCTCAGCTCGCATAAATGTCTCCCCCACCAGGAAGGTATTCACATTATGGCCTCGCATAGCGGCCACATCATCAGTGGTGAGAATACCGCTTTCTGTAACCACAATACGGTCATCTGGAATTTTACCCAGCAGACCAAAGGTCGTATCTAAGGTTGTATCAAAGGTGTGTAAATCACGATTGTTGATGCCAATCATCCGATTATCAATCAATAACGCTCGATCCAGCTCAGCCTCGTTATGCACCTCAATCAATACATCGAGACCCAATGCTACCGCTATACCATGCAATTCTTCCATCTGGGCCTGGGTCAATGCAGCCACGATCAACAGAATGCAATCTGCACCCAACACATAGGACTCATAAACCTGGTAAGGATCTATAACAAAGTCTTTACGTAACACGGGCAACCGGGTCGCCCCTCTCGCCATTGTCAGATATTCATCGGCACCCTGGAAAAAATCACGGTCCGTCAGAACAGACAAACAGGCCGCCCCTCCTTTCTCATAACTTCGAGCAATACTTACCGGGTCGAAATCTGGTCGGATCACACCCTTGCTTGGAGACGCTTTTTTAACTTCCGCAATCACTGCAGCCAAGCCCTGCTCAACTTTTGCTGCTAATGCATCGGTAAAACCACGGATATCACGGCCCGACTGGCACTGATCTCTCAACTGATCCAGTGAGACATGAGCACTTCGCTCTGCCACTTCCTCAGCTTTTCTCGCAAGAATTTTCTTTAAAACGGTAGGTGTCTTTAATGCTGTATTCATAACGATTATTCTGTTTCTTTTAGGCAATGGGTAAAGGTGGCAAGGTCACTAATTTTGGCTTTAGCCAGGCCGCTACCAATGGCATCCTGAGCCAAGCGGACCCCCTCAGACAAATCATTGGCAATTCCTGCTGTATAAAGTGCTGCACCTGCATTTAGCGCCACCATATCGGAGGCTGTAACACTTCCTTTTGACAATGCTTGTTTTGAAAGTGCTCGCTCAATCAAATCTAGGCTCTCCTTTGCATCGGCAACTTTCAAATCTTTGAGGTCACCGCGAGCAAGACCAAAATCCTCTGGGGATATGGAATATTCGCAAATATCGCCACTCTTTAGTTCGGCAACCCAAGTTTCAGAGGCAATGCTGATTTCATCTAAACCATCAGCCGAATGAACTACAAGCACATGCTCGCCACCTAGCTGTTTCATCACTTCTGCCACCGGACGAAGCCACTGACGATCGTACACACCGAGCACCATATTCGGCACACCGGCAGGATTAGTTAACGGCCCGAGTAAATTAAAAACTGTTCGAACACCCAACTCTTTTCGTGGGCCAATGGCATGCTTCATCGCGCTGTGGTGATTGACGGCAAACATAAAACCGACGCCGACCTCCTCAACACAGAGGGCTACCTGTTCTGAGGTTAAGTCCAGCCGGACTCCTGCGCATTCTAACAAATCGGCACTGCCGCTCTTACTACTCACTGAGCGGTTCCCGTGCTTAGCCACTTGAGCACCCGCAGCAGCTGCAACAAAAGCGCTCGCCGTAGATACATTGAAAATACCCGCGCTATCACCCCCGGTACCGACAATATCCACCAAGTGAGAACCCGATACGGAGACAGCCGTAGCCAATTCACGCATCACTTGAGCAGCACCCGTAATTTCGGCCACCGTTTCACCCTTCATGCGCAAACCTACCAGAAAGCCGCCTATCTGAGCATCTGTAGCATTGCCAGTCATTATCTGCTTCATGACATCGCGCATCTCGTTAGTACCGAGATCCCGATTATCCAATACCGCAGAAATTGCTTGTTGAATATCCATCATGCAGCCTTTCAGTCAGCTCTTGAGAAAGTTTTCGAGCAGGTCATGCCCATTTTCAGTGAGAATAGATTCTGGATGAAACTGTACCCCTTCCACAGCATACTCGCGGTGACGAAACCCCATGATTTCGTCAATACTTCCATCGTCTGTCTGCGTCCAGGCCGTAATTTCCAGGCAATCCGGTAAGCTCTCTCGATCAACGATCAGTGAGTGGTAGCGAGTTGCCTCAAACGGATTAGGCAGCCCCCGAAATACGCCCACATCATTATGGTATATAGGCGATGTTTTACCGTGCATCACGCTCCTTGCCCTCACCACCTTGCCGCCAAATGCCTGACCAATACTTTGATGCCCCAGACAAATACCAAGGATAGGTATTTTTCCAGAAAAGCGTTCAATGACCTCCACGGAAATTCCCGCCTCATTGGGCGTACAGGGCCCCGGAGAAATCACAATTTTTTCCGGAGCAAGCGAGGCCACTTCTTCTACGGTAATCTCATCATTACGAACAACGTTTACTTCTGCCTTTAACTCACCCAAATACTGGACCACGTTGTAGGTAAAGGAGTCATAATTATCAATCATCAATATCATAGTTAGGGCTCCTTAGACCACCAGATCTACAGCGCGAAAAATAGCTCGTGCCTTATTCATGGTTTCCTTCCACTCCAAAGCGGGCACTGAATCTGCCACGACACCAGCACCGGCTTGAACGTAAAGCTTACCGTCTTTGATGACCGCTGTACGGATAGCAATCGCCGTATCCATATTGCCATTCCAACCAATATAACCCACAGCACCACCATAGACGCCCCGCTTCACTGGCTCGAGCTCATCAATAATTTCCATCGCCCGAATTTTTGGTGCACCGCTTAAGGTGCCTGCTGGCAATGTGGCTCGCAGTACATCAATAGCACTGGTACCGGGCTTCACTTGCCCCGTCACATTGGAGGTAATATGCATGACGTGTGAGTAGCGCTCCACTTTCATCTGCTCGGTGACCTTCACCGAACCGATTTGCGACACGCGCCCCGCATCATTTCGGCCCAAGTCAATCAGCATCAAATGCTCCGCGATCTCCTTGGGGTCATTCATCATATCCTCTTCTAAAGCCAAATCCTCTTCGGGAGTATGACCTCGACGGCGGGTTCCCGCGATAGGGCGAACCGTCACCTCACCATCCTCCAGCCGAGCCAGAATTTCGGGTGAAGAACCTGCAATATGAAAATCACCCAAATCGAGGAAATACATATAAGGAGAAGGATTGAGACAGCGTAATGCTCGGTACAGATTCAATGGCTCTGTATCAAAATCCGTCGACAGCCGCTGAGATGGGACCACTTGCATGGCATCGCCCGCCAGAATGTAATCCTTCACCTTATCAACAGCGGCTTTAAAGTTTTCTTCGCCAAAACTGGAGACAAATGCCGATTCATCCAATCCACCGCCATTGAGATTTACAGGAGGCAGCTCAGGTAATGGGTTCTTCAATTTAGCTTCAAGGTCGTCTAGCCGAGCCTGCGCATTGGACCAGGCATTAGGTTCCGCCGCATCTTCATGCACCACAAAAATCAGCTTGCCCAGCAAGTTGTCAAAAATGACGACCTCGTCGGAAGCCATCAGCAAAATATCCGGGTTACCCAAGTCGTCTTTAGGTGCAGAGTGCTTTAACCGGGGTTCTACATAACGCACAGTATCGTAGCCAAAGTACCCCACCAGGCCACCAGTAAATCTGGGCAGCTGCGGTAAATCAGGCATTTGGTACTGGGAATGGAAGTCTTCGACATCCTGTAACGGATCATCAGTAGTACGGGAGACCAGCACTTCACCGTCCCGCTCAATCACCAGTTTATCGCCGAAAACTTTGAGAATAGTAGTGGAAGGCAGCCCAATCAAAGAGTAGCGGCCCCACTTTTCTCCGCCATGTACGGATTCAAACAAGTAGGAATAGGGCCCACGGGCCAGTTTCAAATAACAGGATAGCGGCGTCTCAAGATCCGCCAGAATCTCTCGAACGACCGGAATACGGTTGTAGTTCTGCTCAGCCAATTCGGCAAATTGTTCAGGGGTCATGGTTATTCCCTTGCGCATACCAGCGCAGAATGATCAGACAACAGACAAGTAAGGGTGGCGCCTACGTTTAGGCAGCCCATCAGATCACTGGCTACGCCATCGCCAGCCCAGCTGGGCAGAATATGGTTGAGCAGAAAAGAAATGTTGACGGTTACCGTAAATCACCGATGTCTCCAAAAGAGTACGGGGCAAAAATTTGATGGTGCATTCTAATCGATTCGTACGATGCTGAAAAGTCAGCCTACCTGCGCCAATTCAGCCCGCATCGCATCAATGGCCTGTTGATAATTCTCTGCGCCGTAAATAGCGGAACCGGCCACAAAGGTATCGGCGCCCGCCTCAGCAATTTGGCGGATATTGTTGACCGTAACCCCGCCATCAACTTCCAACCGGATATTGAGGCCACAGCCGTCAATCAATGCTCGCGTTTCACGTAACTTATCGAGCGTCGCAGGAATAAATTTTTGACCGCCAAACCCGGGATTAACTGACATCAGCAGAATCATATCCACCTTGTCGAGCACATGCTTTACTTGCTCCAGGCCCACAGCGGGGTTCAACACCAAGCCACTTTTGCAGCCAGTATCACGAATTAATTGCAGTGAACGATCCACATGCCTTGACGCTTCAGGGTGAAACGTTATCCAGCTCGCTCCCGCGTCGGCAAAGTAGCCAATCAGTTGGTCCACTGGCTCGACCATAAGGTGGACATCAATGGGTGCCGTGATACCGTAATGACGCAATGCGGTACACACCATGGGGCCAATAGTTAGGTTAGGCACATAGTGATTATCCATTACATCGAAATGCACCACATCAGCACCCGCGTTGAGTACCGCATCGACCTCCTCTCCCAGGCGGGCGAAATCTGCAGAAAGAATAGACGGTGCTATCAAAAAATCAGTCATGTATATTCACTTTATTTAACCAGTTATACTTAAAAAACTATCGCAGGCTAACAAATCAGTTGCGACGTACTATGACGTAGAACGGTTACTGCTGCAATATTGCTTTAGCCGCCCTGTTCGTCGCGATTAGCCTGATCATAAATTGCCTGAAAGCGCTCCGCCCGAAAACCCTGAATACGCTTTTGGCCCACAAAAATAATCGGGACTCCCGTACCATTGAGCTTGGCATAATCACGCTTTCCTTTGCGAGATGTCTCAATATCGTACTCTTTAAAAGGTATTCCCTGCTGCTGAAAATAACGACGCGCTTTTTTACAATAACCGCACCAGACCGCACTGTACATCACCACTTGCCGCCGCGCTCGGGCATCAACCCGGCTCTCTCTGCTCTCTAAAAAATCACTGACAGAAATACTGACGGTATCAATGCTATTTACCTGAACCTCCACCTGCTCTGACGAGCCGTTGTCAGGCTTCGCATCGCTGAAATGCGTTTTCCCCGATTCATCTACCCATTTATAAATTTCTGCATGAATCGCCTGGGTCGCCTGGGTCGCCTGGGTCGCCTGGGTCGCCTGGGTCGCCAAGCCTAAGGCCAACATGACCATCACACACCATCTATAGACAACCATCGCCAACCATCCCTGTTTTACTGTCCAAACCATTCAATGGCACAAAGTATACCGAACATACTTCGGTTCTAACCAGTTAAGCGTTTATGTCAAAAAACCCGCCAATGCATACTTAATGAAATTCGCTGACAAATATGCGACAGTTTGCTTTCCAAAGGAACGGCTATCCAACAATATAAAGGTATCGCCACTCATGAGTTCTCATACCTATCGCCTGATCATTTCCTGCCCAGATCGGGTTGGCCTGGTCGCCGCTGTTAGTTCTTTTCTTGCGTCAGAAGGCGGATTGCTGACAGAAGCCAATTACTATCGCGACCCCGAATCGAACTGGTTTTTTATGCGTCAGGTGATTGCTGCCGATTCTCTCCCCTATGGTCCAGAAAAACTCAAACAGAGGTTCTCTCCTCTCGCGGAGCAATTCGATATGGAGTGGCGACTGACGGACACCAAGGTACCCAAACGGGTAGTTCTAATGGCCAGTAAACAGGCCCATTGTCTGTCCGACCTACTCTACCGCTGGCGCAGCGATGAAATGGCATTTGATATCCCCTGTGTGATCTCTAATCACGACGATCTTCGCAGCTATGTGGATTGGCACAAAATTGACTACCACCACACACCGGTTGATTCCGACAACAAAGCAGAGCACTTTGCCAATGTTGAACAGCTGATTGACGCCAGCAATGCCGATGTCATTGTGCTGGCTCGTTATATGCAAATTTTACCGCCAGACCTGTGCGCCAAATATCCGGGGCAAATCATTAATATTCACCACAGTTTTCTACCCGCATTTGTCGGCGCCAAGCCCTATCACCAAGCGGCAGAACGTGGCGTTAAGCTGATTGGAGCCACCTGCCATTACGTCACCAGTGATTTGGATGCTGGGCCAATTATTGAGCAAGATGTGGTGCGAATTAGTCATCACGACAGTATTCCCGACCTGGTTCGAAAAGGGAAAGATGTGGAGAAAACAGTGTTAGCAAGAGGGCTACGAAATCACTTGGAAGACCGCGTCCTGATGCATGGCAACAAAACCATTGTCTTTGAGTAACCACTCTTTTTTACTTGAACAGGACTGGCTTTTTCTTGAGTGAGCCTGGCTTTTACTTGAAAGCACCAAATTGGCCCAGAAGACTTCTGGGCCAAAACTAACATCAGGAAATCAGCCAAGGTTACGACCGGCTCCTCCCTGCAACCCAAAACTTCTGCATTTCGATGTACATAAACGATGCGGTCCACGCGATCAGAATCAGGCCTGTCAACGCCTCGAGTCCTGCGAGAAAACGAATGTGGCCAAGGGGCTCAATGTCTCCATAACCCAGCGACGTGTAGTTGCTAAATGAAAAATAACCACAATCCAGAAGGGAACCATCAAAATTACCCTCAAGTGAACCGTAACTACCCCACGTCAATAGCAGATAATAGGCGAAAGTGAACACCCAAATTTCCGTCACATGCGCAAGAAAAACACCGGACACACCGACCAACACTCGAAAACGTGGTTGAATTCGTAATCTAGGCAAAAAAATGGCCAGTCGATACAACGCCTCGTAATGAACCAACACGGCAATCGCTACCACGACACAATTGAAAAAGAATACTGTTGCCAACCCGTCCAAATCCCAACTCCAACTCCAACACTATCAAGATCGATGCACTGAACAATTACATTACATGCCATTCACTACACTAAATGTAACGCCTTTAACCCTGATTTGCATTACCCTTAACTCAAACCCCTCACGCTAATGCTTTGAAATCTGTGCCTACCAACTTTTACCGGCCTTCTTGCAATCCCTCGTCGTTGCCGTAACACTTGGCACATCTCCATTTGTGGCCCCAATATGAAACACTCTGACCTGCGAGAATTTATCGATTTCCTAGAACAACGCGGTGAATTAAAGCGCATCACAGCGGAAGTTGACCCCTATCTGGAAATGACGGAAATCTGCGACCGCACCCTGCGTGCCGGCGGGCCTGCACTGTTGTTTGAAAACCCCAAAGGGTTTGATATTCCGGTATTAGGTAATCTGTTTGGCACCCCTGAAAGAGTCGCCATGGGTATGGGCCAAGAGAATTTGTCGGGTATGCGCGAAGTGGGTGAATTACTCGCCTTTCTCAAAGAACCCGAACCACCCAAGGGCATGAAAGACCTGTGGGACAAACGCCATCAATTCAAGCCCATTCTCAATATGCCCACCAACGTGGTGAAAAAAGCCCCTTGTCAGGCCGTGGTGATTGAAGCTGATGACGTTGATCTGGGCAAACTACCAATTCAAACCTGCTGGCCCGGTGATGCGGGGCCACTGATTACCTGGCCACTGGTCATTACCCGTGGGCCAGAAAAAGAACGCCAGAATCTCGGTATCTACCGCCAACAGGTCATCGGCAAAAACAAACTGATTATGCGCTGGCTATCCCACCGCGGTGGTGCGCTGGATTTTCGTGACTGGCAACTGGCCCATCCCGGTGAACCGTTTCCCATTGCTGTGGCGCTCGGGGCAGACCCCGCCACCATTTTAGGTGCGGTTACACCCGTTCCCGACACCCTGTCCGAATACGCCTTTGCAGGATTACTGCGTGGGAAAAAAACGGATGTCGCCACCTGCCTTGGCAGTGACTTGCAGGTTCCCGCCAGTGCGGAATTTATTCTGGAAGGCTTTATTTACCCGGATGAAATGGCTGAAGAAGGCCCCTTTGGCGACCACACCGGCTACTACAACGAAGTCGAGCAATTCCCGGTATTTACCGTGGAGCGTATCACCCATCGCAAAGATCCGATTTACCACAGTACTTACACCGGCAGACCACCGGATGAACCCGCTATTCTGGGTGTAGCACTGAACGAAGTGTTTGTGCCCATATTGAAAAAACAGTTCCCGGAAATTACCGATTTTTATCTGCCACCCGAAGGCTGCTCCTACCGCATGGCCGTCGTGACCATGAAGAAGCAATACCCCGGCCACGCCAAGCGGGTGATGATGGGGGTGTGGTCGTTCCTCCGCCAGTTTATGTACACCAAGTTTGTGATTGTTACCGACGACGATGTGAATGCCCGAGACTGGAATGATGTGATCTGGGCGATGACTACCCGAATGGATCCACGCCGCGATACCGTGATAATCGACAATACTCCCATCGACTATTTGGACTTTGCCTCACCCGTTTCCGGTCTCGGATCAAAAGTTGGGTTTGATGCCACCAATAAATTGCCCGGAGAAACCAACCGTGAATGGGGCACGCCAATTGAAATGGATGCCGCGGTGAAAGAGAAAATTGATGGGCTTTGGGATTCACTAGGAATCGATTAGAGTCGCCAACTTAATAAGAGTGTCGTGCTTATTTATTTCGCTGAACAATTCCCATCATCTTATAGATCAACTGTGCCGCAGCAAACTCATAGGCATGAAAACCCTGAATCGGCGCAAATTCCATTAAATCAAACCCGATAATCTCTCGCTGATCCGCTATGGACTCAAACAGGCTCAGAGTTTGATACCAACCCAAACCACCGGGAACCGGGGTGCCGGTGGATGGGAAAACGGATGGGTCCATGCCGTCGATGTCCAGAGTAAAAAAGACTTTTTTCGGGAAGTCATCCGGCAGGGTAATCTCGGTGATATTGTTAGGCACCAGCTGATCGGCATCCTGAAAATGCACACCGTATTTTTCTCGGGCTTCTTTTTCTTCTTCACAGTAAGCACGGACGCCTAACTGGTAGAGAGGAATCCCCAAATCTACAATTCGTTTCATCACCGAAGCATGGCTTAGGGGGTTGCCTTCATAGGCATCGCGCAAATCGGCATGAGCGTCGATCTGCACCACGCCAAAATCGGTAATACCCGCATCCAGTAAGCCCTTAATAACACCGCCGGTTACCGTATGTTCTCCGCCAATGGCTATGGGTATTTTCCCTAGGGATACAACCTCTTTGGTAGCCGCTGCTATGCGTTCTATCACAGCGGATTCTTCGCCCTCACAATCAATGGCTTCTCGGGTATAAATACCCCGCTCACAGGGCGTGCTTTTGCCATCCCAGGTTTCCAGTTGCCAGGAGGCATCGAGAATGGCCAAAGGACCTTTGGCAGTACCGCCACCATAGCTCACGGTTCGCTCATAAGGCACGGGGATAATATGGAACAGAGCATCAGTCGGGTCGCCCTGTGCTATTTCGGAGCCGAGAAAGTGTGGGTATTCACTCATTGCTGTATCACTCATTTCTCATGCTCTCAACTTTTAAACTTCAAATCTCAACTTAAGCGACTTTTAAAATCGTCATACCCAAACTGCTTCACCAGCCTCAGTTCATCCGTTTCCGAATTCCAAATGGCAATCGATGGCAGGTTAATACCATTAAAGGTGGTAGTTTTCACCATGGTGTAGTGGCTCATATCATCGAAGACCAATCGCTCGCCCACTTTAAGGGGCTGGTTAAAACTGTAATCGCCAATCACATCACCGGCAAGGCAGGTCATCCCACCCAAACGGTAAGTGTGTGGATACTGCTCCGGCAAACCCGCGCCCAGAATATCCGCACGATAGGGCATCTCCAGAGTATCGGGCATATGGCAGGTGGCCGAAGTATCAAGAATGGCCAGATTCATATCATTCCAAGTGAGATCCAGCACTTCCGATACCAGCACACCGGTATGAATGGCTACCGCTTCTCCCGGTTCCAAAAAAACCTGTACGTTATATTTTTCACTAAAGGTTTTTACCAGTTCGATTAGCTCATCCACGTAATAATCCGGCCGGGTAATATGGTGCCCACCACCAAAATTGACCCACTGCATTTGATGCAATACATCACCAAACTGTGCGTCCACCGCAGCAAGGGTCCGCTTTAGAGGCTCAACACCCTGCTCGCACAGGGTATGAAAATGCAGCCCCGTTATTTCTATGGCGTGCCCTTCAAGCGATTGGCCTTCAAATTGACTCCGGGGAATACCCAACCGCGAACAGGGCGCGCAGGGATCATAGATAGCCACATCGCCTTCGGAATGTTGGGGGTTAATGCGAAGTCCGAATTGCAACTGAGGGCGAACCTCTTTGGCCGCTTTCAACAGTGGCTGAAACCGTTGCCACTGACCAAACGAGTTAAACACCACATGGTCGGCGATTTCGAGAATTTCCCGCAGGTCAGTCTCAGTGTAGGCGGCAGAAAACACATGCACTTCACCGCCGTATTCTTCTCGGCCCAACCGCGCTTCATGCAAGCCACTGGCACAGGTACCGGAAAGATATTTGGATACCAGTGGTGCAAGATTCCACATAGAAAATGCTTTGAGTGCGGCCAACACCTTGGCACCGCTCTCTTCCTGTACCCGATTGAGAATTTTCAGATTGCGCTCAACCGCCACCTCATCCACCACAAAACAGGGAGAAGGCACTCTACTGACGTCAAAGTCTTCAAAAGGATTTCTGCGACCTGACATCAGGCCAGCTCAAACTCTGGATCTTCAATCACCACCCAAGGAAGACCGTATTTATTCATATCCTCCATAAAGGGGTCTGGGTCCAATTGTTCCATATTCCAGACGCCGGGCTTCATCCATTTACCTTCCAGCATCATCTTGGCACCGATCATGGCGGGCACGCCGGTGGTATAGGAAATGGCCTGGGACTGAACTTCGGCATAGCACTGTTGGTGGTCGCAGATGTTATAGAGGTAAACGGTTTTTTCTTTGCCGTCTTTTATACCCGTTACCACGCAACCAATACAGGTTTTACCTTTGGTGCGAGGGCCAAGACTGGCGGGGTCAGGCAACAGGGCTTTTAGAAACTGGATGGGGACGATTTGCTGGCCGTTGTATTCCACTGGCTCAATGCCGGTCATACCCACATTGCCCAGTACTTCCAGGTGTTTTAGATAGGCATCGCCAAAGCTCATCCAGAACTGGGCTTTTTTCAGCGAGGGGAAATGCTTGGTGAGGCTTTCCAGCTCTTCGTGGTACATACGGTAAATATTGTAGGTGCCAACGCCTTCCGGGCAGGTGAAGGTCTGCTGGGTGGACATGGCGGGGGTTTCCACAAACTGGCCGTCTTCCCAGTGGCGACATTCTGCGGTGACTTCGCGGATATTGATTTCCGGATTGAAGTTGGTCGCAAAGGGGTAGCCGTGGTCACCACCGTTGACGTCGATAATATCCAGGGTGTGGATTTCATCAAAATAGTGTTTGGCGATATAGGCGGTAAACATGTTGGTGGCACCGGGATCAAAACCAGAACCCAGCAGGGCCATTAACCCGGCTTTTTCAAATTTCTGCTGATACGCCCACTGCCAGCTGTATTCAAATTTGGCGGTATCCAGTGGCTCGTAGTTGGCGGTATCCAGATAGTGCACGCCAGTTTCCAGGCAGGCATCCATTATGGTGAGATCCTGATAGGGCAACGCCACATTGATCACCATATCCGGTTTTACCCGGCTGATCAGTTCCACCAGTTCGGAGACGTTATCTGCATCCACTTGAGCAGTTTCGATGGGCCGGTTAAGTTGGGCCGCTATTTTTTTGCACTTTGCTTCATTACGGCTTGCGAGCACGATTTCTTCAAACACATCCACTAACTGTGCACATTTGTGAGTTACCACGCCGCCGACACCGCCGGCACCTATAATCAGTATTTTTGACATAACTGATTCCTTCAATAACTAAGACTTAATATTAAAAATGGTGACTTTTTCGTGAGTACACCAACCGGACACCCCTGAGGCGAAAAAACGCATTTTTAATCTCGTTCAAAATAAGTATAGCCATTCAGGCTATTACTAAATGTTTGTAGCATTTGCCGCCGCTCAACAGCGGTAATGCGGCCAGATTTTACCGCGGCCTCGGCACTGACCCGGAATTGCTCATAGAGTTCTTTGGGGCTGTATTCCACATAGCTCAGAACATCACCAATGGTGTCGCCCTGTATTTCTTCAACAAACTCAAACTGGCCATCGCTATCAATACGAACACTGGCCACGTGGGTATCGCCAAACAGGTTATGCAGGTCGCCTAGGGTTTCTTGATAAGCACCCACCAAGAATACGCCCAGGTAGTATTCTTCTCCTGCATTCAGTTCGTGCAATGGCAATGTGCGCGATTCACCATCGGCGTTGGCAAACAAATCCAGCTTGCCATCTGAGTCGCAGGTCAGATCGCCAATCACCGCTTTATTGGTGGGCTTTTCATCCAGGCGATGGATCGGCATGACGGGGAATATTTGATCGATAGCCCAGGCATCGGGCAATGATTGAAACAGACTGAAGTTGCCATAGTAAATATCGGCCAGTGCCTCATCGAGATTTTGCAGCTCGGGCGGTACCCGTTTGAGTGCTGGTAGCAAATCTCGGGTGCGCTGGAGAATTTCCAGATAGATATTTTCTGCCAGTGCCAGCTCACGCAACTGCAACTGCCCCTGGCGGAACATGCGGCGAACCTCTTCCCGGTAATGGACTGCATCGTTAAAGCACTCTTGCAGGCTTTCCTCGGTTAGGCCTTGAAGTGTTAACCAGAGGTTATGCAGAAAGTCATTGCTCTGTTCCGGTAAATGCTCGGGTAATGGCCGGGGTTTAAAATGACTGACATCGAGAATGTTAAACAACAGGGCCGACGAATAGGCCACGGTTGCGCGACCTGATTCAGTAATAATGGTGGGGTGAGGAATCTCACTGTTATTGAGCGCTTCACCTATGGTCTCAACGATATCCACACAGTACTCTTCAATGGAATAGTTTTTACTGTGGGTATCATTGGTTTTGGCACCAGTGTAATCCACCGCCAAACCACCCCCAAGGTCGAGATAACCCAGAGGAGCCCCCTCTTTGACCAGATCCACGTAGTAACGACAGGCTTCCTGCAAGCCATCACGAATATTTCGAATATTGGGGATTTGTGAGCCAATGTGATAGTGCATTAACTGTAAGCAGTGCAGCATGCCAGCTTCACGCAGTTGATCGACCACATCCATTAATTGATTGGTGGTCAGGCCAAACAGGGATCGGTCGCCACCATCACCAAACCAGTGGCCTTCTACTTCTGCTGCCAGTTTTACCCGAACACCAATGAGCGGCTCGACGCCCAGCCGTTTTGATTCCTCCAGAATAATGGCCAGCTCTGAAGGGGTTTCGATCACAAAAAAGCACTTAAGGCCCAGTTTTCTGGCGTGTAGGCCCAACTCCACGAACTCAGCATCTTTATAACCATTACAGACAATGCAGGCTTCGCTATCCCGCAGATGGGACATGGCAATAATAAGCTCGGCTTTACTGCCCGCTTCCAGGCCATGGTGATACTGCGCACCAAATTTAGTGATTTCTTCAACCACGTGGCACTGCTGGTTCACCTTGATGGGAAAGACGCCCCGGTACTCGCCCTGATAACCACATTCTGCAATTGCCGCAGCAAAGGTTTTGTTCAGTAGCGCAATGCGTTCGTCCAGCAAGTTTTCAATCCGCAGTAAAACCGGCATGGCATGTCCGCGTTGCTCGAGACCGGCAACAATGTCCATGAGGGAGGTTTCTAGCGGCTGGCTATTTTTGGATGTAACAACGGTCACCTCACCTTTATCAGAGAGACCAAAATAACCCGCACCCCAGTCGTTGATGCCATAGAGGCTAGCGGAGTCGGCTACCTGCCAACCTGTCATTTTATGGCGAGTCAAAGAAACCACCCCAAGAGCAGATCATTACTAGAAAAAATATGTAATAGAAAATCGTGATTAACTAAGGTCATTATCAGTACCCCTGTCGCAGACAAAGAGCAGTACCAACAACCGGAGGAACCAGGCCTCCGAACCCACGCTACTCTTTATTAAGTTATTCGGACTTATTAAGAATAACGTAAATTTACCCGCAAGAGAGGAACTCACTTTGAGGGGGCGCAACTTTTACAAAAAAACGATTTGCTGAAAAGAGAATTCTACTCTCATTGAATACGAATAATGACCATATAGAGCCCGCCAGTCACGTCTTGCACGACTTGCTTCGGGGCTAATTTTTGCTTAATGCAATAACCCTAAGGTTTTGGCGAAAATAATCCTACTTGGCTATCAGCTCATATCTTCCCAAGGGTTGGCTTTATCAAACACCACATCATGCTCATAGCCAGGTACATGAACCCCATTGCAGGAAATCCGGATACCACTTTCATCAATCACTGGCTCGCCAAAACGGTAAACGACCTCAACACTGCCGTGATCTGATCGATTAGCGTAGTCCTCTGCCACTTGGCGAGTTTGCTCTCGACGCTGCTGGTAGTCCGACATCGCAGCACCATATCGGCTGGTCAGCATTTCCTCTACCTTACTGGGCGACAACACCACCGCCGTGGCATTGTTACCGCCAAATCCTTTTGAGTTAATAAAGGCTACATCCATTTTTCGATCGCTGACGTCCAAGTCCTGCAATGGAAAAAGCATATGCTCCTGAGACACGTCCTCAGCAATTTTATCCACCGTTTTAATGCCTGGAAGAATATCGTACTTAAAAGTACCTAATGTAAAGATTAATTGATCGCCACTTGCACCCGCTAAAGAATGCCCCACATAGGCCTTCGCCGCGGCTACTGGCCAATCATTAATATCAAAAGCCTCCGCCACGCGATCAAAAATTTCAGATTCTGTCACCCTATTTGCTGGAGTACTGGAACCGTGGGCATGAATGAAGCTATGTTGACGAACAGTCTCTTCACCCACAACAGCTATCGCAGATGCCACTGCTTTGGCAAAGGAAACATAGTTTCCGGCACCAGGGGCAGAGATGGATTTTTTAATACCATCGGCATTGATAAATACCTCGGGCACAGCACCGTGAATATCAGCACCTAGCTCCATAGCCAGAGCATCATCCATAAGAACTGTATATTGGGCACCCTCACCAATAGTGAAGCCACAGTTCTCGCCAAATGGCCGGCTGGCTCGCCGCCAATCAGGCTCGTCCGTGTCATCCAGCTTACAAAGATTTATGTCGGTGCCCAGTGCACCCATATTGGTAAACCCTTCCATGATTTCTGGTGTCAGGCCTGCCTCTGCACTCCCAACAACCGCCACTCTACGACGGCCACTGCGGATATCCTGAATTGCCGCTTGTAAGACATAAAGGAATGAAGCACAGGCGCCGGTAATCGCTGCGGTGTGACCTACACTTCCCAACACATAGGCATTGATGAAATCTGCCGGCATGGTATTTAGGGACATGGCGTACTGTTTCGAGGTTGTTCTCTCGCCCTTCAATCTTGCCTGTAGCAACCCACCCAGCCCTTGTTTCGTTACCTGGCCCATGATGCTGGTGCAATAAACACCAACCTCATCTGGCTTAACACTGGCAGCGATGGTCTCCCAGGGAATACCAACAGAAGACAATGCATCACTGGCACCTAATAGTGCCAACTGTAAGCCGCGGGGGTGAAAGCGAGAGTTATATTGTGCTGCGGGGTCAAATCCGGAAGGTAGCTGTCCTGCTGACTTGGCTTCCTGTTCGGAATAAGTAGGCACTAAAAATTCTCCAGCGCCATGAATATGGACCTCAAAAGAACCTTGGTCCAGAGGCTTCACATCCCAATGATCAGGAATCGAGGAGGGCAGCTCACGCCTGCTCAGCTTGAAGGTGATGCCGTCACCATTTAGGGCCTCTAGGTGAACACGTTTGTGACCATAGATTTTTTTTGGATCAAATAATGAATCTTCTAGGCGACGAATTAAGGTGCCTTCGATAACGCGGTCACCAAAGGTGTCCACCACTTGCTCTGCATTGAGCGCCTTGTTATCTATATCGCGGTAGCACTCTCCATCCCATGACACCAATGTCATCAGGCAGGCAAGGCCTACAATCGTTTTTTGCTGTTCATCTTTGGGAAGTGATTCAAGTACGATCCGGCGAAAAGCCTGGTGCGACGAGCTGCGTCCAGCCGCGTTATAACCCCCAAAACCTACGATTACGGGCAATGCTTGCATTTAAACTGCATCCTCATCTCTGAATACGCAGCAGTCTATCAGGCATTGTTCATTGATTTTTGTCTGTTATAGACATATATTTTGCCATTATGGCCAATACTGTTTTTTCTAACCCATCATCGTTACGAGTAGCCACGCTGCTCTATGATAACTTTCTGGGAACCAGCGCTACGCTGCCAGTGGAACTGTTGAGGACTGCAGAGGCCTCAGCTCGCGCCCATAACCCAGATGCACGGCGTGTTGAAGCAGCAACCCTATCGATTAATCACCAGCCAGTAATCTCTCCATCTGGTTTCGATATTATTCCCTCGGCCACCATTGCTGATGTAACCCAATGTGACATCATCAGCCTACCCGCCCTGTGGCGAAATCCACGACCAGCACTGAATAAATATCGTGACTACATTCCCTGGCTACAACAGCAAGCCAAGCTGGGTGCCACTATTATTGCCGTTGGTACTGGCGTGTGTTTTCTCGCTGAAGCCGGGCTACTTGATAATCAACCTGCCACCACCCACTGGCATTACTTTGACCGCTTTCAGAAAGACTACCCGCTGGTTGAACTGAAGCGGCAGTACTTTGTTACTCAAGCCGGCAATCTCTACTGTGCCGCCAGTGTAAACGCGATGGCCGAACTGATGGTGCATCTCGTTTCCCGCCTCTATAGTCGTCAAGCTGCGGCCCAGGTTGAACGGAATTTTTTTCATGAAATTCGCGGCTCTTTTGAGCTCACCAGCTATTTTTCTGATGACGTTCAGCGCCACCCTGATGAACAAGTGGTGCAGGCGCAAATATGGTTCGATGACAATTTCAGCAAACCGATCAGAATTGTTGATGTGGCAACACAATTTGGCTTTAGTATGCGCAGCTTTAATAGACGCTTTAAAAACGCCCTTGGAAAAACACCCTTACAGTATTTACAGAAAATTCGCCTGAACAATGCGAGGGAGCTACTGCAAAAATCTAACTTATCCGTATCCGAAATTGCGACCCACTGCGGCTATCAGGGTCCAGCTTCTTTCAACAAAATATTTAACCAGCACTTCAGCACCTCGCCGACAAAATACCGAGAAACGGTCCGTGCCAAACTATTTAGCGCCCATAGTAAAATTAGCTGAATCGCCTTTTAAGGCGGTGCATTAAAAATATCGGTAGTGAGAAAAAAAGCGGTGAAAACCCTTGGCTAAGAAATGTAGAGTAACCATTCAGCTACCAGCGCAGGTTTATCGTTACCCTGGATCGCCATGCTGACATCAACTGTTAATAGCCGACCCGTTCCCTTACTTTCCTCTGAAACCACTTTCCAATTGAGCCGAACACTGCTCTCTGCAAGCACGGGTGCAATGAAACGCAAATGGTTCACCCCGTAATTCAACACGGTAACCTCCCCCAGCTGGGCAAATAACTCGTCCAGCATTAAATGAGGCAGCAATGAAAGGTAGAGAAATCCATGTGCAATGGTGCCGCCAAAAGGCGTTTTCGCTGCGCGTTCGCGGTCAACATGGAGGTACTGATGATCTTGTGTGACATCAGCAAATTGGTTGATTTGACCTTGAGTGATCGTAAACCATTCGGATTGACCACAAAGTTGTTCGCTCATGGCTACCTCTTCAGAAGTGGGATTTGAGTCAGTGATATTGATTGAGTGAATAGTAAATCTTGGGGGCCACTTGTATGCCATTACCCCACCACTTTGAGGTCATCAGTATCTTGCCGATTTTCTCAGCCATGCACATAAGTACCGGGAGCCGCTTCCTGTGGTGCAAAACGTTTATTGCCCAAGGTCTTCGGCGAGGCTTTCTGCTTACCAGAATGAACCGACAGCCAGATAGACCAGTCTTGCCACCAAGAACCTGAGCACTGCTCAGCACTCTCCAGCCAATCATCGGCAGAGACAGGTAAATCCTCGTTACAAAAATACTTGGCCTTCTTATTGGTAGGCGGATTGACCAAGCTCTGAATATGCCCGCTGGAACTCAACACGAACTTGATATCACCACCCACAAACTGTGTCGTCTTGTAGCAGACTTTCCAAGGGGTAATATGGTCGGTGAGACCTGCCGTAATATACTTATCACAATCCAGTGTCGTCAAATCGATCTCGACGCCCAGCACTTTCATACCGCCATTATGCAGTGGGTTATTCTCATATATATCCAGAAAATCACTGTGCAATTGAGCAGGCAGGTTGGTTGAATCACTGTTCCAGTAGAGGAGATCAAAGGCCGGTGGAGCCTCTCCCATCAGGTAGTTGTTAACATGGTAATTCCACACCAGATCATTGGGCCGCATCCAGCTAAACACTTTGGCCAGCTCTGCTCCTTCCAGCACGCCTTTCTCCTGCGACTTGGATCGGGCAAATTGCAATGTGGAGGGTGAGCTATAGACACCCAGCTCTAACTCATCAGAATGCATGTCGAGCATACAAACGGACAAACTCAGACTGTTTACCACTGCCTCATCCCTCTGGTTCAAGTAAGAAGACAAAATGGAGGCTGTAATCCCTCCAGCACAAGCACCCACCACATTAAGGTCTTTACTGCGGGTGATGGCCAGGATTGCACTCACCGCCGCCGCTGCGGCTTCAACGTATTGATCCATACCCCAATGACACTGCTCTCTCGTCGGGTTGCGCCAACTAATAGCAAACACCTGAAACCCTTCCTGAAGACAAAACTTGATGAAGCTCTTTTCGGGGGTCAAATCATAGATATAAAACTTGTTGATCTGAGGCGGCACAACCAGCATAGGTCGCTTATAGACTTTGGCGGAGAGCGGCTTGTACTGGATCAATTCCAGCAGCTCGTGACGAAACACCACGGCACCTTCTGAGGTGGCTAAATTTCCGCCCACCTCAAACTTGCTTTTGTCCACTTGGGCTGGCATGCCGTTATTATTTTTCTGATCATCCACAAAGTTTCGCAGCCCTTTCAATAAGCTGGCGCCCCGGGTCTCAACGACCCGGCGAAGAGCCTTAGGATTACTTAGCAAAAAATTTGTAGGTGCCATGGAGGTGGTTAACACCTCTTTAACAAACTTAGCTCGACGTTCATCCATTGCATCAAGCTCTAATTCATCCACCAACTCCCCCATGGACTCATCCCAAGCAAAATAAGCCTGCTTTAGCTTGTGATATAAAGCGCTCTCCTCCCAGGCGGGATCATCAAAACGCCGGTCGCCCTTTCGGCCCTCATACTTATCGGTACCTTTGAGAATGCCGGCTATCTTTTTTGCAAAATGCTTACTGTTGCGCGCCACCTTGGATGGCTGGGTAACCGCCTGCTTAATGGTTATTTTGACCGCATCCTTTAGCTCGTCTGTGCTCACCCCAACCAAGGGGTTCAATGCTACCGTCGCCTCAATCGCTTTGACCAACAGCTCCTCCTGCTCCTGAGCCGCAGATTTTTTGCTCTGGTTGGACATTACGTCACCCTCAAAAACTACTGGTATTAATAAACTAGGCTTATTCGAAGAAGGAGTCCACCTCAATGATGGCTGGCTAAAGATTTGCCGATAAATATTTTTCAAGACCCTCTAGGTCGGGAATAAGCGCCTCTCTCTCATCCAGGCCGACCCGCATAATCGCGTACGGAACACCTGGGGTTCCGGCGACCTCCTGTAATTGATCATCGCCAGAAATTCTCACCAACTGAGGAAGATCCTGTATCAAAATGGCGTAAAAAGGAAAATCAGCGGCTGGATTCAAAGTATTCATCACCAACGCTAAAGAGACGTCAGGATCCCTTTGTCTATCACCTTCAGCAAGGCCCTCAAATAATATGAGCGGCACACGCTGATGCCGCCACTCCATCCAACCATGCAGCCAAGCCGCGGTGTTGGCTTCCGGCTCACAGGTAACATGCTGAACCACTTCGGCCACTGATGACATCGGTAATAACAACGTGTGATCAACCAGCTGAACAAACAGGCTATCCACCTGTTTTTGCTGTTTCTTTTCCTGCATGGCCAATTGACTCATGGTGTTACTCCGCTGTTATACCAATGAGCTCTGAGATGGTTTCAAGCAGTGTCTCTTCTTGGTAGGGCTTGCCTAGATATTGTTCGACACCTAATGCAAATGCACGATCCCGGTGTTTTTCTCCTGTTCTGGAGGTGATCATAATAATCGGTATGTTTTTAAGCTCTTCATTGCCCTTGACCCGACGTGCTACGTCAAAGCCATCCATCCTCGGCATCTCAATGTCTAGCAACATCACATCCGGCAGATGATCCTGCAACAATTTCATTGCTTCGATGCCATCTCTGGCTGTAATCACTTTGAAGCCTTCGCGCTCCAAAAAACGTGTGGTGACTTTACGCACCGTCACCGAATCATCTACCACCATCACGGTTGACACGGCAGATGGATTCACGCTTTCCCCTGTATTGAGTACTTCAACTCCGACCCTGACCGCAGCTTGTACTCGCAACAATGCTAATAAATCAAGAATCACCACTACTCGACCATCACCCAACAGCGTGGCGCCGGACAGACCGGGAACCTTACTTAACTGCGGCCCCAAACTTTTCACCACTATCTCACTACTGCCAGCTAACCCATCAACCTGAACAGCGTATGAGCGCGTTTCCGAATGAACCAGAACCAGTAAAGCCGCTTCACCCGATATATCGACCTTGGGTGTTAACTCATCGCTAACCAAGCTGCCAAGATAACGAACCTCGTAATGCTCACCGCCATATTCCAGTCGCGCATCCGGATAACGGTAGTAATGTTCCAGCTCCATAGCGCTCACACGTACAACCCCATCCACACTATTCAGCGGCAGGGCAAACAAATCCTCACCAACCTCGATCATCAATGCACGATTGACTGACACAGTGAAGGGTAGGCGTATCGTAAATTGGGAGCCTTCCCCCGGCCTGGTAGCCGTCTGTACAGTACCTCCCAGCTCTCGCACCTGGCTGTGAACCACATCCATGCCAACACCCCGGCCCGAAACATGAGTCACTTTTTGTGAGGTGGAAAAGCCGGACTGGAAAATAAACTGAATGACGTCCTGATGGTCTAGGTCGCTATCATCTGACATTAAACCAAGCTCTATGGCTCGCAAACGAATTGCCTCAATATCGAGGCCTCGCCCATCATCTGATAACTGCAATAGAATATCGCCGCCTTCGCGAGTCAGCCCTACAGAAATAATACCCGCCTCTGGCTTGCCCGCTTCGAGCCTTGCCTGAGAGGATTCAATCCCATGGTCGATAGAATTCCTAATCATGTGCTCGAGGGGGGGCAGCATTTGCTCCATCACTGAGCGATCCATCTCACCATCCACATTGGCAAGGATCAGTTCGACTTTTTTGCCCAACGCCTCACTAACCTGGCGCACCATACGCCGTAACCTTGGCACAATTCGAGAAAACGGTACCATACGGGTCCGCATCAAACGCTCCTGCAGATCGGTATTGATCCGAGATTGCGTCAGTAATTGTGACTCTGCACCCCTCGCCTTATCAGCCAACGTGCCTTTCAAGTCCTGTAAGTCTGAGGCCGACTCCAGCAATGCTCGCGACAATTGCTGCAACTGTGAATAACGATCCATTTCTAAAGGATCAAACCCCTCTGTCTCTGATGTGGACATAGCCTCAATTTGCTCCTGGCGGAACATCACATGAGCCTCAGTTTCCATACCAATACGACGAACTTGATCTTTGAGACGGACAATTGTTGCTTCCATTTCCTCCAAAGTGAACGCAAATTCGCTCACCTGCTGCTCGACACGGCCTCGGGAAATACTGGTTTCTCCCGCTAGGTTCACCAGACTTTCTAACAATGGTGCAGGAACCTTAATCATTTCCTGACGCGTTGTCTGACGCTCAATCTGAGGAATAGTAGCCTCAGCCATGTCAGGCTTGAGCGAGAGGTCAACCACCACGTCAACCACATTGGGCAATACGGGTTGAGCTTCCTGCATGGTGTCTGTAGACGCTACCTCGACGTTGACCTCAGCCGTATTCTTATCATCTCGATCAAATAACTTTCTCGCTATAGCCAACGATTCGATCAGATAATCCTGCTGCCGGAATAGCCGATTAAAGATGGCGGCACTAAGCTGATCCCGCTTATTTTCTAGAACAAGAATGTCGCTTTCTAGGTCATGACTGAAGGTACCCAATTGTTCCAGGCTCGCCATACGAGCACCCCCTTTTAGGGTATGCAGTGAACGCTTGAGTGACTCCACATGATCTTTACTTGCCCAATCACGCTCCCAGCCTTGCAGCGCCTGATCAATTTCTTCCAGCAGCTCATCGGCTTCAGCAATAAACGTTTCCAGAATATCCAGGTCAATATCATCGCCATCCAGTGGTAGGATAGCGACGTCTTGCAACTCATCAAGTAAGGCTGGCTCGGGCTCAGTAGATTCAACGAGTTCGACCTGGGTTGCCAATACCTCCAACTGCTCTACCAGAGAAAGCGGAACCGGTAGCAAGTCCTGATTGGCTACCACACAATCAATCATCCCAAGGAGTGATTCATGCGCCTGTTGTAGCGGCCGAATCACACTATCTATTGGGGGCAGATGTTCCTGAATGATATTGCTATAGACCCTGCTCAGAAGCAGAGACAACCGGCTTAGAGCCTCAATTCCTGCTCTATCTGCAGCAGGCGCTAATTGATCCAACTCATTACGCAATGAGCTTAATACCGACAGCTCCTCTGGCTGTAGCTGCCATTGGCTCAACCCGTCATCCGCATTTAATAGACCTGAAAGGCCTTCCACCATAAGCACGTTAAGTGATTCAGGATCAACCCTAGGTTGCTCTCTCTGCTCTTGGTGAGGGATGGGGTCTACAGCACGCGCGCTCAGTTCTGCGAGTCGACGCAGGAATTGTGGCAGCTCGGGAATTGCTCCCACTTGAAACTGCCTCTCGATTGGCGCAATCGACTGATGACAGTAACCCACCGCATCAGATAATAAATCGACAATATCTTTATCCACATCAATCTGATAGGTATAAAGCTCTCTGACATATTGCTCTAACGGTGTCACAAGGTCGCCTATAGGCTCGATCTCCGCCATGCGGGCACTGCCTTTCAGCGTATGTAGTGCACTTTGAACCATACTTGTCGGCGGTGCATAAACTGGCGCGTCAGCGCGCTGTGCCTCAACAAAGTCCTGCACCATTTGAAGGTGCCCTTTGGCCTCACCAGCAAAAATGACCATTAATTCTGACGATTCTGTAAATATCGGCTCTTTGGTCCCAATATTCTCTGGAATCGACATCTCGGCGGCTGACGGAGAAGCATCTTCAGTAACGGTAACTTCCGGCAGTTCGGTTTCTTCACCTTGGGCAAGCGCATCCGCAGCAACCACCAACTGTGCCACATAATCACTCCGGCTATAACTGACATCTTTTCTGAATGCCTCACACAATTCTGGAACCACTTCACGTGCCAGATCTACAAAAGCTATAACGGTTGGCGTAACGGTTACTCGATTTTCTATCACCTTGTTCAGCAGGTTTTCAACAGCCCAGGCCAGGTTACCAATGGTTTCCGCACCGACCATTCGACCACTGCCTTTGAGAGTATGAAAACCACGGCGGATTTCAACTAGGGGCTCTTCACCTTTTGGATTATCGACCCATTGAAGATAGGCGTTTTCAATATGCTCGAGTACCTCTGCCACCTCTTCCACAAAGATACCGATAATTTCCTGGTCAGCAAAATCATCCTCTTCTATAGAGACGCCCACTGACGGATCTTCAATGGCGGGGACAAGTGGCTCGGGCTCTGCAGTTGGCACCGCAGGAACATCACCCTCAACAGGGTACCCTAGTTTGGCCACCCCTTCCTCAGCTAGCCCGAGTATTGTTTGCTCAGCCTGCTCATCCCTCCGACCCACGTATTCAAGATAGTATTCCACGCTGGTAATCGCGTCGGCCAAGGCATCGAGCGTATTCCAATTAGGGACATTATCTTCAGCCAAGACCTCTGCTACCAGGAACCGGTGACAGGCACCCAGCACCGCTGCCGCTCGATGCAACGTCACCATGTTCAAGGCACCGCGGACATCCAGGATCAACTCTGGTATACCATCTAGATTTTCTCTGTGCCACTGGGAGGCAATAAATTCAACAATGGCCTCTTTCGTTGTTTCGAGACCCTTTTGGACTTCATGTAGCAATGCCTCTTGAGCTCGATTAACCTCTACCTGCATCTCCCCAGAATTTACCGACCCCTCAATAAGTTGCCGATTGTTATCTAGCCAGCCATGCAGACTAGCCTCTCCCTCTACTAACTGAGCTGCTACCAGCACCAAACAGTCCTTCGCGGCGCCTGAAGGATTCTTGCGGAAGGCAAGAATTTGCTCCCGCGCGCTTTCCATAGAAGCACGAAGTTCATCGCGTCCCACCACCGCCAGAGAGTCACTGATTCGTCGCAATCCATTACCGGCATCATCCAGTAACTGCTTGTTATCTCCACCTTCAATGGTATAGCGGTCTAGGCACTCTTTAACCTGGGCAAGCTCTTCATCCAACGCCATCACAATGGCCTGAGCCGTCTCAGGGTGAAACATCGGCGACAGTCCATTCTCGCTATCTTCTAACAATGCTTCGGGAAGGGATTCATCTAGGTGATAGGCAGCCCGCACTAACACGGCACGGGGAGCCTCACTGCGGGAATAGGCGATATAGAACAGGATGTTTTTAAGGAGTATTTCAGGCAGCGGCAAAGATAACCCGTCAATACCCTCTTGCGCGAGCTGGCGTATTTCACCGTCCAGCTCCCTCAATAGCATTTTGACGGAATACCCTAGTGGTATTTCCTTCGCTGCAATACCTTCCAGTAGTGCTAGCACCGCGGTCCATAAGGGTTCTCTAGGCAGACCTTTGCTAAGCTCTTTTAACCGAGAAAAAACCTTGTCGAGATAGCCAAAATTTTCTTCGACCTTCTCACCCTTGACCACCCCTAACAATGCGTACTGATACATTTGCCGCAATTTACGCAGCAAGTTGGTCATGGGCACTGGATCTGGCTGGCGATTGTAGGGCTTACTTAATTTTTGGGCAGCATCCATCCGGGGTGTGAAAAAAACCGTTTCGGACACCAGAGACTCACCACGTACAACGCGTAGTTCATTGAGCAACAACAAGAGCATCTCAGGCTGATCTCGTCGGCTGGTCATTACCTGCCGCAAGTAGGCCGGCAACTTGAGTATTGCTTGCACCATCACATCACAAGCATCTACTACATTTTGAGTACGCCCTTCCAGCATACTCACAGCCAACTCCTCCATTTCTTCAGCCAGAAGAAGTGGGCCGTGGCACTCGGCTATCTTTAGAGAGCCATGTACTTGATGAATATAGCTAAGACAAAAACGAATGTGAGACTCATCGGACGGATCGACAAGATAGGATTCCAGCGATTCATAGGCCTGATGCAGGCTAGCTTCGACTTCGTCGATTAGCCATTCAAGCCCCTGTAGCCGTCCCCTTAACTCCATCAATTACCTTCTACTCTACTGAGTTCGCTCATACATCAGCGCACCGAGATAACAACACCACTCTGACGGCAAAACTTGTACCGCTGACATTTTCGTCTAGACCAGACATCTCCTGGCTTACCTCTCGGTTACCGGGTCTTTTTTCTCTTCATTGTCAGAACGGTCAAAATCAGTATCATCCAGACTAAGCTCGCCTTCAGTGGACTCAACCTCAGAATAATCATCAGCCAGTAATTGCTCCATGAGACCATCTTCTATTGAAGATTCATCTTCACCCAACCCAAGGTCTGACTCGAGAGCAGCGTGAGCGGCTTCCGCCTCTTCTAATACCTTGCTAATTCCTTCAGCATCCTCACTGGACTCATCAATACGGTGCAGCGCCCTATCAACCATCGCCGCCTCATCTTCCGACAAGCCATTACTCTTTACTGGCGACTTGTCCTGTGCAGCTTCATCACTAGAGGGATCCTCTTCATCCTCAGAAACGATGTCTTGATCAATAGGTTCTTCGTCTACAGCCTCATCAAAGGTTATGTCCTCTTCCACCCCCAAGAACTCATCATAGGAAAAACCAACATCATCCGCCTCGGGCTCTTGCTGTTCCATAGATGCAGGGAGTTTGAAGCCGGAGACAGAGTTCCTAAGCTCGATCGCCAGCTCAGCCAGCTCACCCGTGGAGTGGGCTGTATTGTTAGTACCAGAGAGTGTTTGAGAGGTGATGTCCTGAATGACATTCATGGTGCTGGAGATATGACCCGCGGTAGTAGACTGATGGCTAGCCGTCGTAGAAATATCCTGAATCAGTGCTGCTAAATCTGCAGAAACTGTTTTAATTTCTTCCAGTGCGCCACCGGCGGCATGTGCTCGTTCAGCACCTTTTACAACCTCAGCGGTTGTTTGCTCCATTGAGGTCACTGCTTCATTGGTATCGGTCTGAATCGTTTTCACTAGGGAGGCAATCTGCTTAGTAGCCGCAGCGGAACGTTCTGCTAGACGCTGCACTTCGTCGGCTACTACCGCAAAACCTCGACCGGCATCACCCGCCATCGATGCTTGAATAGCCGCATTAAGTGCCAGAATATTTGTCTGATCAGCAATATCATTAATCAGCGATACGATATCGCCAATCTCTTGGGAGCTTTCACCCAGCTGCTTAATCCGCTTTGAGGTATCCTGAATCTGTTCACGAATAGTATCCATGCCAGCTATCGTATTCTGTACAACCTCAGCGCCTTTTTTAGCAATCGACACCGATTTCTCCGCCACCATGGCTGATTCGGAAGAATTAGCAGAAACCTGATCAATGGCTATCGCCATTTCGTTGGTCGCCGCAGAAGCGCCTGCAATCTCTTTTGCTTGGTGCTCAGAGGCTTCCGCCAATTGCAACGCGGTAGCTCTGGTTTCATTAGCGGCTGCCGAAACATTCTCAGAGGTATCCTGAATCTGGGCGACCAGAATTCTCAATTGATCGATCGTATAGTTAATCGAGTCAGCAATCGCTCCCGTGAAATCCTCAGTTACTGTTGCATGTTTGGTGAGATCACCCTCACCAAGGCCGGCAATTTCATCCAACAACCGCAAAATAGCCTCCTGGTTATGTTCATTTGCCGTTGCCGTTTCACTTAAGCGTCGACGAGTTTCAGCTGAAATTAGTACACCCATCAGCGCCATCAAAATCACACCAAAGACACCCGCATACAATGCCGTCTGATAAGAAAGCCCAAGGCTCTCAGGTGGCGCCGCAATCACATCAGACAGCTGACTAATTTGCTCTTGTAAAATGGGGGATTCATCAAGAATTTCATTATTTGCCTGACGAGCACTAAAGAGCGCCGGCGTCGCCTCAAAAATCTCTTGGATAGAGCTACTCACAAATGCGAAACGTTTGGTAATGCTCTCAAGGCTAGCCTTCACCTGTACCCCCGTTACCCGGCTAATACCGAGCTGAGAATTACCCGTTTTCATCCCCTCAAGCACTCGCCCAAATAGATTTGCATCACTGGTAAACTGTTCTGCTGAGATTTCGGCATCGGTACCGCCGGCCAGCATTTTATCTACATTGCGGCCAATCCGTTCTGCCCGCCAAGATTGAGCCTGGGCGACGGCTACCTGCTCGGCAGGCGCCCTGTTTGCCAGTAAAATCTCAACAACTTGAGTATGCTCCTGTTGCAGCTCTGGCAATGTTTCATTCAGCGTCGCGGCAACTTGATTAAGAAAAATGACCGTTTCTTTATTCTTGATAATAGTTTGAGCATTTTCACGCGCTTTATTCCAAGCATCTTCCAAGCTAACCAGTTGTGCTGAGGGCGTCCCGGCAGATAAGTTGGCATTGAGCGTACTCCAACTTTTTTGCATTTGATCTACTACATTTTGCAGCTCACCAAATGCTATTTCTTGGCCCGCAGTTGACTCACGAGACAAACCTACCAGCCTATAGGACAGCGCCCTCATCTCCGATGCTAGCTGTAGGTTTTCTTGATCTCTTGAGGCCTGCTGGAAGACCGTCAATAAATTATAACCAAGAAAAATAATCACGAAGGCAAGCAACACTGACAGCACTACCATTGATGAATTAGTTTTTTGTCTCTGACTTCCAGTTTTCATCTTAATCTCACTCCGAGCAAGTGATGCTGGTGCATCCCAGCAATTCTAAGGAATATCTAAACGATGAACCGACTAAACGGCCACCTCCATGAAGCATTGGTCACTTATCAACTGACCAGGGCGCAGTAAAATCCAGGTTTTATCCGATTGCACAAACCCCCCTTCTGCGTAGGGGGAAAGCACTTCTGGGACACCTTCAAGCTGTTGCTGAAATGTATCAATCCCGAAATGGCGCATATCATAAACCTGATCAACAACCAGACCCACGAAAACCCCCATCATATCAATGACCAAAACACGCTGGGCTTTGGGGGGCGCAAAGAGAGCGCCGCCAAGAAACTCGGCAAGATTAATCACCGGCAACAACCGTCCACGCAAATTTGCCACCCCCAACACCCAAGTGTTTACTCGGGGTAATCGTGTACATTGCGGCAGCTCTATAATTTCAGTCAGCTCTTCAAGCGCCATAGCCAAATGTACACCTAGGATTGAAAAGCAGGCCACTTTTCGTGTAGGCACAATATCTTCCTGTGCAGGCAACCCACGGGCGGTTTCAGTAAACTGCCGTGACAGGGAAAGAAGTGTGTCAAATGCTGAGCTGCGCTTGGTCATTCCTTATTAGTGATCAGCATTCAGCCAATCACCTCCTTTAGCACATCGATCAGGCTTTTTTCACTGACGGGCTTGGTAAGATACGCTTTAGCTCCCTGACGCATACCCCAAACCTTGTCCGTTTCTTGATCTTTGGTCGTCACCATAACTACCGGTATATGCTCAGTTTCCCGAGCTTTATTTAACTGCCGGGTAGCCTGAAATCCGTTCAAGCCAGGCAAAACAATATCCATCAGTATGGCGTCCGGCTGCTCACTTTTAGCAATCGTTACACCCCGCTCACCGCTTTCTGCCGCCAGCACGGTATAACCATTTTTTTCCAATAGACCCACAAGCTGGTGCATTTCAGTCGGCGAATCGTCAACGATCAGTACTGTTGCCATACTCTCCCCCATGTGGGTGAATAATAATGTTAGGTTTGAGTGTCTGTACCAGTTCTCGATGAAAACTTCTCAAGCACTTCAAATAGTTCAGCCTTACTGAAAGGCTTTGTAAGATAATCATCAGCGCCGACTATACGGCCTTTAGCTTTGTCGAAAAGCCCATCCTTACTTGACAGCATAATTACGGGGGTGTGCTTATACTGACTATTGTTCTTGATCAGAGCGCAGGTCTGATAACCATCTAAGCGCGGCATCATAATATCCACAAAAATCACCTCCGGGCTTTTGTCTGCAATCTTAGAGAGCGAATCAAATCCATCGGTTGCTGTAATAACATCACAACCCGCTTTAGTCAGTAGCGTTTCCGCCGTACGCCTGATGGTGTTGCTATCATCGATAACCATTACCCTGAGGCCCTTCAGATGCTCTTCCATTCTTGCATGTCCCGCCTTGTGATTATGCCCAACCGGTATTTCCCAGCAGAACCTTATTTAACACAACCATCAAGTTTAATCTATATCTGACCAATAACCCTGAAACGTGGGAACTGTTTTTCCTAATGCCCGTTGTCTTCTTGAGCCTCTCCCCGTAAGTTACAAGCATTAATCACGAACACTCGGTATACAATCATATTAACAAGTCGCCCCTCGTGGCGTGATACAGGTAACAGTTATGACGAGAACTCTCGGGGTTGTCATGGATCCCATAAGTAATATCAATGTAAAAAAAGATACAACTCTGGCGCTTCTGCTGGCCGCCCAAAACCGGGGCTGGCAGCTGATGTATATGGAGCAGTCAGACTTAGCACTAGAAAATAGTGCGCCGGTTGCCACCCTCAGATCCCTCCAGGTCAGAGATGATGTAGAAAACTGGTACACGCTGGGAGAGCCTCGGCTTCAATCGCTATCCGAGCTAGATGTACTGTTAATGCGCAAAGACCCGCCATTCGACAGTGAATATATCTATTCCACGTATATTCTTGAGGCCGCAGAAAAATCTGGCTCACTGGTCATTAACAAACCACAAAGCCTGCGGGACTGTAATGAGAAGGTTTTTGCCACCCTCTTCCCTGAATGCACGCCTCCACTGCTGGTAAGCCGTGATGCTAAGCGGCTGAAACAATTTCACAAGACTCATGGCAACGTGGTTTTCAAACCTCTGGACGGCATGGGTGGCACCGCCGTGTTCCAAGTCCGCGAAGACGACCCCAACCTAAACGTTATTATTGAAACGCTGACCATCGATGGCACACGAACTATCATGGCGCAAAAATTTATTCCTGATATTGCTAATGGTGACAAGCGAATCCTCATGGTTGATGGTGAGCCCATCCCTTATTGCCTCGCCCGAATTCCGCCCGAAGGTGACATTCGCGGCAACCTTGCTGTGGGCGGCACCGGGGTAGTTCAGCCATTGAGTGAACGGGATCGATGGATTGCACAGCAAGTCGGCCCTGTGCTGAAAGAAAAATCGATATTATTCGCTGGGCTAGATGTGATCGGCAATTATCTCACCGAAATTAATGTCACTAGCCCCACCTGCGCCAGGGAGATTGACCGCTCACAAAAAACTGACATCGGCGGCAAACTGATGGACGCCATAGAGAAACGACTTCGGTGAAGGGCATTGCTATTCAAGAAACACGACCAAAGCACGAATCAGACAGATTTGGCTTTTCTCTGTTTCTGGCAGTTGCTGTACATGCGCTGGTTATTTTTGGCCTGGGCTTTAAGCTACACCAGCAACAACAAAGTGCTCCCACACTGGAAGTAACGCTCGCGCAACACCGAAGCAATGAGGCCCCAGACGATGTGGATTTTCTTGCTCAACACAACCAGCAAGGTAGCGGCGACCAAAGCGAAACTCGAGAACTGACCACTGACCGCACACCTGAAATTAATGACTCACAGTTAAAAAAAATTGGCGCCCAGCAACAGCTGCTCTTGGAGCAACCAACACAGGGAAACACGCCCACCCTTTCTACTACGTCGGATAGCCTTTCCAGCACAACAGCACATCCCTCACCACGTGAAAAACAAAACGGAATCGCAACACCATTGCCGCCTGCCACTTCGCTGGAGTTTGCCAGCCTGAAAGCCAAGCTGGATCAGAAACAACAGGAATACAGCAAACTGCCCAGAGTCTTGAGAATTACCTCTGCCAGCACCAGATCCGCTGAGCATGCCACTTATTTGCGCTACTGGATTGATCGTATCGAAATGGTCGGCAACAACAACTATCCCGAAGAAGCTAGCCGCAAGGCTATGTATGGGGAGTTACGGCTAGCCGTAACGGTGCTACCCGATGGCACTGTAGAGGGCGTTGAGATTTTGCTGAGTTCGGGACAACGGGTACTGGACCAAGCTGCCGTGAGAACCGTCCGACTCGCATCACCCTTTGCTCCATTCCCCGCCGAGATGAAACAGTGGGACAAGCTTGAAGTTATTCGCACTTGGCGGTTTATACCCGGCAACCGCCTAAATACAGAAAACTAAACCCAGAGGGCTGAAAACAACCTAATCAGTAAATTTCAGTACTTGTTTTCCTTCACAGGCAACCCATACTCATAGATATGAACCAGCCATCAAATAAAATTCCATTTCAAACTCTCAGCAATCATTTTCTGATTGCAATGCCAGGGCTAATTGATCCCAACTTCTCACATGCCGTCATCTATATCTGCGAACACACACAAGAGGGCGCGATGGGATTGGTGGTCAACCACCCCCTCGAAATCCCTCTCAGTCAAGTTTTTGAGCAATTTGAGATCGACTACTCACCAGGGGTTGGCGCGCAATCCCTGTTATCCGGGGGCCCTGTCCAAACAGACAGAGGATTTATTCTTCACCGGCCTACCGGACAAAAATGGGAATCGACCCAGACAATCTCTAACGATATCAGCCTCACTGCTTCAAAAGACATCATTCCTGATATCGCACGAGAGCGGGGGCCGCACGATCTAATCATTGCATTAGGTTATTCTGGGTGGGGGCCAGGGCAACTGGAAGAAGAGCTAGCCAATAATGCTTGGCTCACCGTACCCGCTGATGCCGACATTGTTTTCAATGTGCCATTTGACCAACGAGCCGGCGCGGCAGCTGCTAAAATCGGCATTGATCTCAACCAACTCAGCGTCAATGCTGGCCACGCATAAGGGCGAGCTCCATCACTGCCGAAATCTGCACTCTGCTAGCCTTTGACTTTGGTACACGCCAAATCGGGGTTGCGGTTGGCCAAGCCCTCTTGGGCAGCGCCAATCCACTGATGGTTCTTAAGGCTCGCGACGGCATACCTGACTGGGGGCAGATTGAGCGGCTACTGGAAGAGTGGCAACCTGATCGCCTGCTGGTTGGCCTGCCACTAAACATGGACGGCAGTGAAAGTGAGTTTTGTGCAAGAACCAGAAAATTTGCCCGACGGCTACATGGCAGGTTTGGACTAAAAGTCAGCATGGTCGACGAAAGACTGTCCACCTTCGAGGCCAAACAATTAGCAAAAGAACAAAACAAGCAACAGAGAAGCTACCGAGACCAACCCGTAGATGACCTTGCCGCCGCCATGATTTTGCAAAGCTGGCTGTCTGACCCTAAATTAGCGACAGATCCCTGAACTAGCGGCACCGCCCTAAACGACGTCGCTAGACCCAATACGCCAAAAACCCTGCTTAGAACCGAGTGATCCTATCATCTCGATCTTCTTCAATCTGCAAATCATCTGCTGCATGAGACAAATAACCAGGATCGGTATCCGATTGCAGCTTGATAAGTAGTCGTAAATCATTTTTCGAATCTGCATGGAGCATAGCGTCTTCATAGCTAATCAACCCTTCTTCGTAAAGCTCGAATAACGCTTGGTCGAAGGTTCTCATGCCGAGCTCATTTGAACGAGCCATTAGCTCCTTGAGCTTGTGCACTTCACCCTTACGGATCAAATCGCCAACAAGCGGCGTATTAATAAGAATTTCAATAGCTGCCCTGCGACCACTGCCGTCCGCCAGTGGTACCAGTTGTTGAGCGATCATCGCCTTGAGATTGAGAGACAAATCCATCCACAATTGAGCATGTCGCTCAGGCGGGAAAAAATGCAGGATCCGATCCAGTGCCTGGTTAGCATTGTTGGCGTGTAGGGTTGCCAATACCAAGTGGCCGGTTTCGGCGAAGGTGATGGCATGCTGCATCGTTTCGGGGGTCCGAATTTCACCGATCAGAATGACATCCGGCGCCTGTCGCAACGTGTTTCTCAGTGCCACCTCAAATGACTCGGTGTCTACACCCACCTCACGCTGCGTAACAATGCAACCCGCATGCTGATGAACAAACTCAATGGGGTCTTCAACGGTAATAATGTGTCCTTTAGTATTCCTATTGCGGTGACCAACCATGGCAGCAAGGGAGGTGGACTTACCCGTACCCGTGGCACCCACAAAGATAATAATGCCTCGCTTGGTCATGACTAACTCGTCGAGAATAGGCGGTAACAGTAAGTCTTCGACGGTTGGAATAATGGTCTCAATACGGCGCAATACCATGCCCGCTTCATTGCGCTGATAAAAAGCACTGACTCGAAAACGACCGACCCCAGCACGCCCTATTGCAAAGTTCAGCTCCTTGTTGCGGCGAAAATCTTTTATTTGCTCCTCATCCATAATACTTTCCACCACCTGACGGGCTTTCTCAGGTGACAGAGGGGTGTTCCCCACGGGGGTAATGGTGCCATTAACCTTAATACTCGGTGCCACTCCGGTGGTGATAAAAAGATCCGAAGCACTTTTATCGACCATCAACTTCAACAATACATCAAAATCCATTACCTTCTCCCAAACACAATTTCTTTGCTCTTTACAAATAGGGCACCTGATCATCACCCTAATTAGCTACGTTTATGTTTTCCTGCATAGCACTCAGCTAGCGGCCGAATTGCAGACGAAAAGCACCAGATTAAAAATCATCCGGAATTTTTGCTTTTTCCTGTGCCGTTTCCCGGGTAATGACTTTTTGTTGCATTAGCCGGAGTAGGTTCTGATCCATGGTCTGCATACCACGTGATGCGCCCGTTTGAATCGCGGAGTACATTTGTGCAATCTTATCTTCCCGAATTAGGTTGCGTATTGCCGGGGTGCCCACCATGATTTCATGGGCAGCTATTCGACCACCACCAATTTTCTTCATCAGGGTTTGTGAAATCACCGCCTGCAGGGACTCTGACAACATCGAGCGCACCATAGACTTCTCTGCCCCAGGAAAGACATCAACGATACGGTCAATGGTTTTTGCCGCCGAAGTCGTGTGCAGAGTACCGAATACTAAGTGACCCGTCTCTGCTGCTGTCAGCGCAAGGCGAATTGTTTCCAAGTCACGCATCTCGCCCACAAGAATAATATCTGGATCTTCACGAAGTGCCGAACGCAACGCCTCACTAAAACCATGGGTATCACGATGCACTTCACGCTGGTTTACCAAGCACTTCTTACTTTCATGAACAAACTCAATAGGGTCTTCAATGGTCAGGATATGCTGATAACGATTTTCGTTAACATAATCCACCATCGCCGCTAGGGTTGTTGATTTACCAGAGCCCGTAGGCCCGGTCACCAACACTAACCCTCTTGGCAACATAGAAAGGTCTCGAAATGTCTGACCAAACCCAAGATCTTCCAATGTCAGAACCCGAGAGGGAATCGTTCTGAATACAGCGGCAGCGCCACGGTTCTGATTAAATGCATTGACCCGGAAACGAGCCACACCAGGCACTTCAAAGGAAAAATCTGTCTCTAGAAATTCTTCATAATCCCTGCGCTGTTTGTCATTCATGATCTCATAGATCAGAGAGTGAACCTCCTTGTGCTCCATCGGCGGCAAGTTCACCCGCCTCATGTCACCATCAATACGTATCATCGGCGGCAATCCGGCTGAAAGATGTAAATCCGATGAGCCTTGCTTCACACTGAAAGCCAACAGTTCCGTAATATCCATGAGTTATTCCTGTTATTCTGGGTTAATCTACTACTTTCTCTAAAAAGCCTAGCAATACAATGTGCCTAAGCCAAGTATATGCCTAATATAATTGATAATCTCTGTCGTGTTCATCAGCAAATTGACAACGCAGCTAACAAAACTGGCCGCCATCCCCGCGATATTACCCTGCTTGCAGTAAGCAAGGGGCAATCTTCGACCGCTATCCGAGAAGCTTATCGACAAGGTCAGCGACACTTTGGTGAAAATTACCTACAAGAGGCTCTGGACAAACAACAGCAGCTTGCAGACCTTACTGATATCCACTGGCATTTCATCGGCCCCATCCAATCCAATAAAACACGAAAAGTGGCCGAAAGTTTTGACTGGGTTCACAGTATCGATCGAATGAAAATTGCAGAACGGCTGAGCGCATACCGCCCTGACAACAACGCTCCTCTGAATATCTGCCTACAAGTAAACATTGATAGTGAAGAGAGTAAATCTGGCTTACACGCACATCAGGTTGAAAATCTAGCCCAAGCCATTATTAAACTGCCAAACTTGAAACTCCGAGGATTGATGGCTATCCCGGAAAGCCGGCAGGCGATCTCTGAACAGAAAAAATCTTTTGCAGGCCTCGCTAAGCTACTAGCAAACCTCCAAAGCAGCTCCCCTCAACTGTCAACATTAGATACACTCTCGATGGGAATGTCCGGGGATATAGAGGCCGCCATTATTGAAGGTTCGACCCTTGTTAGAGTTGGGAGCGCTATCTTTGGCCCACGACAACACCCAAGGTAAATAAAAATCAAGCATACGGTTAAGGAAAGCAACGTGAACAAACCAACACTGGCATTTATTGGCGGCGGCAATATGGCAACCAGCCTTATAGCAGGCCTATTGGAAAAGGGCTATCCAGCAAAAAATATCACTGTCAGTGACCCCTTGAAAGAAAACCGCGAGCGGCTGTCTCAGCAATTCGGTATCAATGCCACCAGCGATAACAATCAAGCCGTAGCTGGTGCAGACGTCATCATATTGGCGATCAAACCCCAAGTCATGAAGCACGTTGCTCAAGGAATTCAAGTCGCACTAGCGCACCGACCACTCGTCATCTCTATTGCGGCAGGCATAGTCATGTCATCCCTACAAGAATGGCTGGGACAAGACATGCCCATTGTTCGCTGCATGCCCAATACCCCCGCGTTAGTACAAACGGGTGCTGCTGGATTATTCGCCAACGCACAGGTCAGCCCTGCGCAACAAACGCTGGCTGGCGACATTCTTAATGCAGTGGGTATTTCTTGCTGGCTAGAAAGCGAAGATGATATTGATGCTGTCACTGCCGTCTCTGGCAGCGGTCCTGCCTACTTTTTTCTTATCATGGAAGCGATGGAGCAAGTGGGAATAGAGCTCGGGCTCACGCAAGACGTTTCCCGAAAACTCACCTTGCAAACCGCACTGGGGGCAGCAAAAATGGCTGCTGAAAGCGATGTAGACTCTACCGAATTACGCCGTCGTGTAACCTCACCCGGCGGAACCACTCAGCGTGCTATTGAAACCTTTGTGGACGGGGATATAACTGGTTTATTTCGAAAAGCAATGACCGGTGCCGTTGAGCGTGCGCAAGAAATGGCAAAAGAAATGGCGAACTAATCAACTGCTCTTCCAAGCCTTTGACACCAATAATTACACCAGAGCAACACTCGACACCACAAGAATAGGCACACTATGAATACATTCACCCAGGCCGGCACTTTCCTGATTCAATCTCTCGGTAGTCTTTATCTGTCTATCGTGTTACTGCGGTTCTTGCTTCAATGGGCAAAAGCGGACTTCTACAATCCAATCTCCCGCTTTCTCGTCAAAGCCACGCACTTGCCCAGTGCACCACTACGCAAATTGCTTCCAACATTCGGCTCTTTCGATATGGCTAGCTTGGTGCTGGCTTTACTAGTTCAATGGATTACCATTCAACTCAGCGCATCGATTAATGGTGTTGGACTCATCAATATCCTGCTGGCTTTGTCCTGGGGGGCTGTTGGGGCAATATCACTAGTGCTAAATCTGTACTTGTACGGCCTCCTGGTTATCATCATTGTTAGCTGGGTCGCACCTCAAAGCCAACACCCGATTCTTCTTCTGCTTAATCAGCTATTAGCGCCGGTCATGGAGCCCTTTAGGCGTATTATCCCCTCACTGGGCGGACTCGATTTGTCCCCTATCTTTATGTTTTTGGTGATCAATATGCTACAAATTTTTGTACGCGGCCTCGCAGCTTACCTACAACTCCCCCCACCCATCGTACCGGGCATCTGATGACGGGCACACAATGCCCGAGGACCCGGTGAGCAGGCACTACCAGTGGCAGGAAGGCGCTTTGTTGCTGCATTGTCAGTTACAACCCCGAGCCTCTAAAAATGAACTCATCGGAATCCACAACCATCGCCTTAAAATCCGTATCACCGCGCCACCAGTGGATGGAAAAGCCAATCAACACTTAATGGCATTAATCGGCAAATGGTTCGGGACACCGAAGGGTAAGGTCTCAATAGTACGCGGAGAAACTGGACGCCAGAAAACGCTGTTGATAAAAGACCCATGCCGACTCCCCGACGGAGCCGACATCACAGAGCCTAACCCCTAATGCTCAACGGGTAATGTATGCAACACTGTATTGGAATACTTTATTGCGCCAATGCCATCTGCTGTACTTTGACTAGATCGGCAATGCCTTGCTTGGCTAACGCCATCATCTGCTGAAGCTCGTCTTCTGAAAACGGCGCCGCTTCTGCCGTACCCTGAACCTCGATAAAACCACCCGCGCTATTCATCACAACGTTCATGTCTGTCTCAGCATTAGAGTCTTCCGCGTAATCCAGATCCAACACCGCCACGCCCTTGTACATACCCACGGACACAGAGGCCACCATATTATGTAGTGGGTTCTCCACAATTTTGCCTGCTTTCTGCAAATGAGCAATGGCATCCATCAACGCCACACAAGCACCCGTAATAGATGCTGTACGTGTTCCACCATCGGCTTGAATCACATCGCAATCTATAGTGATCGTATTTTCACCCAGCGCCTCAAGATTAACTGCAGCACGGAGAGACCGGCCTATCAGTCGCTGGATTTCCATCGTCCTTCCGCCCTGCTTGCCACGAGACGCTTCCCGGCCCATACGCGAGCCGGTAGAGCGAGGCAGCATACCGTACTCTGCCGTTACCCAGCCTTGGCCTTTTCCCCTCAAAAACCGAGGAACGGAATTTTCAACACTGGCAGTACAGATCACTTTTGTATCGCCAAACTCAACAAGTACCGAACCTTCGGCATGCTTGGTGTAACTACGAGTGATTTGTACCTTACGAAGTTGTTCTGGGCGACGGCCACTGGGTCGAGACATAGGTATTTCCTGCATGCTAGAAAAAAGTGTCGCCATTTTAGCGGAATTATTTCGCTCATGTAGCGCCGTGTTACCATGTGCGGCAATTTTTAACCCATAGAGATCAACATGCCCAGTAGTATGACTGCCTTTGCTCGCCAAACCATTGAATGTGACTGGGGAACCGCTGCTTGGGAAATTCGATCGGTCAACCACCGTTATCTTGAAACCAATTTCCGGATGCCGGAAACCGTACGCGACCTCGAAATGGAACTACGCGAACTGACGCGCAAACATTTGCAACGAGGCAAAGTAGACTGCTCATTACAACTGAACATTGTTGCTGGCACTGGAAATGTTGCTGTCAATCAGGCCGTGACGCAACAATACATCACAGCCTGTGAGCAGCTAGCCAAACAGATGCATAATCCTGCGCCAATCTCGCCCTTAGATATTCTCAAGTGGCCCGGTGCGTTACAAGAACCTGAAGTAGACCACGAGGCACTCAAGCAAGCACTGATGAGCTTGTTTGAAGACACATTAAAACAGCTCGCAGAAGGCCGCCGCCGTGAAGGTGAAAAGCTCAAGACTCTTGTTGAGCAGCGTCTCGACGCTATTTCAACTGAAGTCCGCACGGTTCGCACCAAACTACCTGAGCTCCTTGCAGCACAGAAACAAAAGATTATCGACCGCCTACATGATGCCGGCGCCAACCTTGATGCCGACCGACTGGAACAAGAGCTGGTTTTCCTTGCCCAAAAAGCGGATGTGGATGAAGAGCTAGACCGGCTCGACACTCATTTGTCTGAAATTCATCGTGTGCTGACGCAACGCGAGCCCATCGGCAGACGGCTGGATTTTTTGATGCAAGAGCTAAATCGTGAAGCCAACACCCTTGCCTCAAAATCCATCGCCAGCGACACTACTCAATCTTCCGTTGAGCTCAAAGTACTTATTGAGCAAATGCGGGAGCAAATCCAGAATATTGAATAGGCGGAGAGACAACGACCCATGTCCAATAGAGGTACCCTATACACCATATCCGCTCCCTCCGGTGCCGGTAAAACCAGCTTGGTAAATGCACTTCTCGAACACTGTGACGATATTTGCGTTTCTGTTTCACATACCACTCGCCCCAAACGTCCGGGCGAGCGCGATGGCGTTAACTATCACTTTGTTAATAAAGCCTCGTTCATGGCGATGGTCAACGAGAGAGCTTTCCTTGAACATGCACAGGTATTTAATAACCACTACGGCACAGACCAAAACTGGGTTGAGAGCGTTCTGACCAACGGAAAAGATGTTGTTCTTGAAATCGATTGGCAAGGTGCAACGCAAATTCGTCAACTGCTCCCTGACTGTGTGGGCATCTTTATTCTTCCCCCATCACTCAAAACTCTGGAAGAACGGCTGACCGGTCGAGGGCAGGATGATCCCGCGGTTATTCGTCACCGCCTAGCAGAAGCCCAGGAGGAAATGTCCCACTATGCGGAGGCAGACTATCTCGTCATCAATGATAATTTCGACGTGGCGCTAGCAGAACTGAAATCGATCGTAGCCAGCCAGCGACTAAAACTAACCCATCAACAACAAAGAAACAGCAATTTACTGAAGGACTTGTTGTCCTGAACCGCACAATTTCGTAAAATGCGTGGTTCTGCGGCTATCCGCAGTGTTTTTTCTTTGCTCGTCAAAAAGCAAACCATCTCACAACCGAAAACGAACGGAACAGCATATGGCCCGCATTACTGTTGAAGACTGCCTCGATCATGTCGATAACCGCTTTGAGCTTGTCATGGTGAGCTCTAAACGAGCACGACAACTGGCTACCGGCGGAAAAGACCCACTTCTTCCTTGGGAAAATGATAAGCCCACTGTTATGGCATTGCGCGAAATTGAAGCAGGCCTAATTGATGCCAGCATCCTCACTGAAAAAGAAGAGCCAGAAGAACTGCTGATGGAATCGATTGGCGAAGATGAGGATGCGGCTGTATCTTCAGAGGAAGCACCCACTTCCGAGCAACACTCCGCACCTGCAGCAGAGTAACCTTCGTTTAGGATGAGGAAACGTCTTGGAAGCTATCGACGCACTTAGCCATAAGCTTTCCTCCTACCTCGAACCCTCTCAAGTCCAGGACATCATCAGCGCGTACCAATTTGCGGCCCAGTGTCACGAAGGGCAATCTCGCCAAAGCGGCGAACCTTATATTACCCACCCACTTGCTGTTGCCAATATTCTAGCCGACATGCATCTCGACCACGAAAGCTTGATGGCAGCGCTATTACACGATGTCATTGAAGACACTGATGTCAGTAAAAGTGAATTAGCTGAGCGTTTTACTCAAACCGTGGCCGATTTGGTAGATGGCGTCAGCAAGCTCAGTGAAATTGAATTCACCTCCAAAGCCGAACAACAAGCCGACAACTTTCAAAAAATGACCCTGGCTATGGCCAAGGATATCCGTGTGATGCTGGTAAAACTGGCGGATCGGTTACACAACATGCGCACCCTAAGGGTACTGAGTCCGGCAAAACGCCGCCGCATTGCCCGGGAGACGCTGGACATTTATGCCCCTATTGCCCAGCGATTAGGTATCAACGATATCAAGATCGAATTTGAGGAATTGGGGTTTTCGGCCATGTACCCGATAAGACATCAGCGGATGCAACAAGCCCTAAAGGCTGCTCGGGGTAATCGCAAAGAGATCGTGGACGAAATCAAGGACAGCATTGAAACCCGCTTGGAACAGGAGCTGATTTCAGCAGCGGTTACCGGTCGCGAAAAGCACCTCTGGAGTATCTACCAGAAAATGAAAAGCAAGAAAAAGTCGTTTCGTGAAATCATGGATGTCTTTGCTTTTCGTATTGTTGTTGAATCAGTAGACGATTGCTATCGAACACTTGGCATCGTCCACAATCTGTTCAAGCCCGTTCCTGGTGAATTCAAAGACTATATCGCCATACCCAAAGTGAATGGTTATCAGTCACTACACAATATTCTTCTCGGCATGCACGGCGTTCCTATCGAAGTTCAGATCAGAACCACCGACATGGATGCCATGGCTAACTTTGGCATCGCCTCCCACTGGCTTTACAAGTCTAAGGAAGAGGGCGTGCCACGGGCCAACCGCTGGGTTCAGGGCCTACTCGAAATCCAACAACAAGCGGGCAATTCACTTGAGTTTATCGAGCACGTCAAAACAGATCTGTACCCAGACGAAGTCTATGTGTTTACCTCCAAGGGCGAGATTATTTCTCTACCCTCCGGGGCAACACCGGTAGACTTTGCCTACGCAGTGCATACCGATGTGGGCAATACCTGTGTAGCTTGTAAAATAAATGGTCAGCTCACTTCGCTCTCAGAACCCCTGCAAAGCGGCAACAAAATCAAAATTATTACCGCCAAAGACGCTCAGCCCAACCCTTCTTGGTTAAACTTTGTCATGACCGCCAAGGCCCGTAGCGCCATTCGTCATTTCCTGAAACACCAGCAGCACGATGAATCAGTCGAACTGGGCAAACGACTGCTGGATCGAGCACTGGAAAACTTTGGCACTAATTACAAAAGTATCCGAAAATCCTGGATCAAACGGATACTTACCGAAACTGGGGCTGCTACGTTTGAGGATGTTTTACAACAAATAGGCCTTGGCAACCGATTGGCCTATGCCGTAGCCAACCTGATGGCACCTCCGTCGATGCGCCAAGAAACGATGCCTGAAGAATTCAAATCGCCGATCATGATTGATGCCAGCGAAGGACTAGTGATCAACTATGCGCGCTGCTGTCGCCCTATTCCCGGCGACCCCATTCTGGGGCACCTTAGCCCCGGAAAAGGATTGGTGGTACATCGAGAGTCTTGTAATAACCTCAACGAGATTCGTACCAACGTTGAAAAATGCATGCCTCTGAACTGGTCCCCCAAGGTCAAAGGTGACTTTCCCGTGGAATTCAAGGTTGAGCTCATCTCTGAACGAGGTATTATCGCCACACTCGCCTCACGCATTGCCGAATGCGAGGCCACTATCCATAAAATTAGTGTTAACGAACGCGACGCCCACTCCGGCATTGTCGACTTAATTATTGACGTAAAGGGGCGCGTTCATCTTGCAAAAGTCATGCGTCGTATCCGCAACCTAAATCAGGTGCAACGGGTTTACCGCATTAAGAGCTGATCAATAGAGGACACCCCCCCCCAATGATAAACAAAGCCGCCATCAGCACAGAGAAAGCGCCTGCTGCAATTGGCACATACTCTCAAGCAATTAAAGTTAACAACACGGTTTACCTCTCCGGGCAAATCCCACTTGACCCTGAAACCATGTCAGTTGTAGACGGCGGTATCGATGCAGAGATTGAACAGGTCTTTAAAAACCTGACGGCTGTTTGCGAGGCTGCGGGGGGAGAGCTGAAGGATATCGTTAAGCTCAATATTTTCCTCACCGACCTAGGCAACTTTGCTACCGTTAATGAGATAATGGCTCGCTATTTTTCTGAGCCCTATCCGGCACGAGCGGCCATCGGCGTTAAAGCGCTTCCCAAAGGGGTCGGTGTAGAAATGGATGGCATTGTGGTCATCTAGACTACGGGGAGAGACTGACCACTACTTATCCACCGGTGGGCCACTGTTTACCCATTAATTAATTAACTATTTATTCATTAATTTTTCACCAACTAATAATGCGCCATAGCCCTCTCTATAGGTTGGGTAGAGAAACGTATAGCCGCTTTCCTTCAACCGTAAATTGCTGCATCGACGGTTCCCCGCTCGCCTAGTTTCACTACCTTCCTGCGGCTCAATACCAAGTCGATCAGCCAACCAATGCTGGACCTCATGGGCAGAGGCCGACTGGTTGTCAGTAGCCAAGTACAGGTCCTCTATTGGAGCACCCTGGTAAAATCTATCCAAGAGATGAGCTAGCACACCTGCACAATCCTCCGAATGAATCCGGTTAGTCCAATGAGTGGGGTTTTGTGGCGCGATAACACCCTGCCGCACTTGATTGACCAGTCGACCTCGCCCTGGGCCATAAATACCCGAAAACCTAACGATCACCGTTGGTACTGGTAGCCCGCCTATCAGTTGTTCCGCCTCAAGTAATCGCCTCCCCCTAAATGAGACAGGCGCTGTTTCCGACAACTCATCTACCCACTCACCATCATCCTGACCATAAACACCGGTACTGGAAACCCATATTACTAGGCCGGGAAGCTGACCACTCTGAGTGATAGCCGACTGTAATGCCTGTGCTCCCGCCACATAGGAATCACGATAACCATCATCGCTGATCTGATCTGCCGTCAACGATATGACCAACACATCAAAGCAAGCACTCGCCATCAAACCCGAAAGAGTCTCTACATCTCGGAGGTCACCAGCAACGGCGCAGATACCTCGCGGCAACTGTTCTGGATGACGACGCATGGCAAGAGCCTGCCAATTTGAACTGACCTGTGAGCACGTCAGTGCCTGAATGGTTCGGACACCTATATCACCACAACCGATGAACAATACCTTCATAAACAACCCTTACATGCACAACCCTGACAATGAGCTTTCCATTATTGATTTGTTTTAGCTATCATCTATCAAGCTGAGGAATTCATCATGACCTTAACCGAATTACGCTACATCGTCACACTAGCGCAACAACAACATTTTGGCCAAGCAGCAAAGCTGTGCCACGTCAGTCAGCCCACCCTGAGCATTGCGGTTAAAAAACTTGAGCAAGAACTTGGCATCGACTTATTCGAACGCTCCAAGAATAACGTCCGAACCACGCCCATTGGCGAACAGGTCATAGCCCAAGCCCAGCGAGTCTTGGAGGAAAGCGCCTCCATCAAAGATATCGCGTCTGCCGGTAGAGACCAGCTCAAGAGCCCACTGCATGTGGGTGCTATTTTCACCATTGGCCCCTACTTATTCCCTCATTTTATTCCGGCACTCCAAAAGGCCGTGCCACAAATGCCGCTAGTGGTAGAAGAGGGCTTTACCGGCACCCTCAGACAACGATTACGCAAAGGCGAGCTGGATGTGATCATTGTTGCTTTGCCCTTCAGCGAACCTGACGTCGTCACCCAACCACTCTATTCAGAACCTTTTGTGGTACTGATGCCCGACAACCATCCTCTAGCCAAGAAGAAGCAGATCAAACCAGACGATCTTGAATGGGAGAATGTTTTATTGCTAGGTGAAGGTCACTGCTTTGGTGATCAGGTCCGCGAAGCGCTGCCTAATCTGAACAAACATCAAGATGACAACCAGAGAAAAATTAGAACTCACAGCGAAGGCAGCTCACTGGAAACCTTACGTCATATGGTGGCATCCGGCCTTGGTATTACTATCCTGCCCCTGTCAGCAGCAATCGGTACCGGTTATAAAGAGGGCCTTCTCGTCACTCGCCCTTTTGCTGGCCCAGCGCCTTGTCGCACCTCAGCGCTGGCCTGGCGAGCCAGCTTTCCTCGACACAAGGCGATCGACGCCCTTCGAGATGCCATAAAACATCACCCGCTACCTCATTGCCCTGTAGCAGAATGACTGAAAAGACGCTAGACCAAATACCTGTCACTCAGCTCAAGGGTGTAGGAACCCAGCTCGCTGGAAAACTAACCAAGCTTGGCATTCACACCATTCAAGATATTCTGTTCCACCTACCAATGCGGTATATGGACAGAACCAGGATCACCCCGATTGGCAGCGCACAACTCAATACCGACGTTGTTATCGAAGGGGAAATTCGCGGTTGCGATCTGGTCTATGGCCGACGTCGCAGTTTAATGTGCCGCATTCAGGACAATACCGGCCTCATTACCCTGAGGTTTTTTCATTTTAGTAGTGCGCAACGGCAAAACCTGAAAACAGGCAGTCGCCTGCGCTGCTACGGAGAGGTCAAACACGGCAGCTCCGGGCTGGAAATGTACCACCCCGAATACCAATTTTTAGATCGACATAAGCCTCAGCCGCTGCAACAACACCTAACTGCCGTGTACCCTGCTGCTGAAGGTATTAGTCAGCAGCGGTTGCGCACCATCGCCAGCCAGGCGCTCGCATTAATGGGTGAGCATTCCCTCACCGAGCTGTTACCGGAAGCATTACATAAAATTGCTTTAATCGAGGCGATTAACTTTATCCATCAACCGCCAACGTCAGCGCCCCTCGACCTGCTGGCCAACGGTGAACATCCAGCCCAGCAGCGATTGGCATTTGAAGAACTACTGGCTCACCATCTTACCTTGCTGAGACTGCGCTTAACTTTTCAGCAACAGAATGCCCCCGCCCTCCGTCACGACGAGAAACTTCAGCAACAGTTTCTTTCTTCACTTTCATTCCAACTCACTGCCGCCCAACGGCGCGTCACTGTAGAAATTCAACAGGATTTGGCAAACCCTTTTCCCATGTTGCGACTAGTGCAGGGTGATGTGGGTTCTGGTAAAACAGTTGTAGCGGCACTAGCCGCATTACAGTGCGTCGCCAATGGCAAACAAGCCGCCATCATGGCGCCCACGGAAATACTCGCAGAGCAGCACCGCAACAACTTTCAGACATGGCTTGAACCGCTTGGTATTCATATGGCCTGGTTAACCGGAAAAGTTAAGGGCAAGGCACGGGAGGTTCAGTTAAAAGCCATTCAAGATGGTTCTGCGCAAGTAATTGTCGGTACACACGCCTTGTTTCAAGAAGAGGTGGTATTCCACGACCTAGGACTCACCGTTATCGACGAGCAGCACCGCTTCGGAGTTCATCAACGCTTAGCCCTGAAAGAAAAAGGGCAGGGCAGTAACGCCACGCCCCATCAGCTGATCATGACAGCAACGCCGATTCCCAGAACCCTGGCAATGAGCGCCTACGCCGACCTAGACTGCTCCATTATTGATGAGCTGCCTCCGGGCAGGACTCCAGTCAATACCGTCGTTATTGCCAATCATCGCCGCCAAGAGGTTATTGAACGGGTGCGTACTGCCTGCGCCAATGGCCGTCAGGCCTACTGGGTATGCACGTTAATTGAAGAATCAGATGTCCTTGAAGCCCAAGCAGCTGAAGCGACGACGGATGAACTACACCTGTTATTACCCGAATTACAAATTGGACTCATTCACGGCCGACTTAAATCTGGCGAAAAGGCCGCTGCAATGGACGCCTTCAAGAATGGCAAGACTCAACTGCTGGTTGCCACCACCGTAATTGAAGTAGGTGTAGATGTGTCCAATGCCAGCCTGATGGTCATTGAAAACCCCGAGCGCCTTGGGCTTGCTCAGCTTCATCAACTACGAGGTCGAGTCGGTCGAGGGAAAGAAGAAAGTCACTGTGTGCTGCTCTACAGCGCGCCGCTCTCCCCACAGGGTACCGAGCGCCTGAAAATCATGCGCCAAACGACGGATGGTTTCGAAATAGCAGAAATGGACCTAAAGCTTCGCGGCCCAGGTGAAGTCCTTGGCACCCGACAAACAGGCGAAATGGAATTGCGTATTGCCGACCTACAACGTGATGCCCACCTACTCCCAAACATCAAGAAAACGGCTGAAACTATGCTGGCAAGATACCCATCACAGGCTAATGCCATTATCCGTCGCTGGATGGGTGGGAGTGAACGCTATGGCCAAGTGTAAAAGTTAACGCCGAAAGTGTGACATTTTTGTTACAGCTTCATATACTCGCGACCTATCCTCACAGGAGTTCACTCCATGGTTTTCAGTAAGAGTATTTTCAACCTTTTTGGCAAATCCCCCATCAGCCCACTGCAAGCTCATATGACAGTAGTAGTGGCCTGTGCCGAAAAGCTGCAGGATTTTCTGGCCGCGACCATCGCCAACGACTGGCAATTGGCTTCGGACACGTTTGACGCCATCTCCAAAAAGGAAGATAAGGCGGACGAAATGAAACGAAAACTACGCCTCCAGCTGCCGAAAAGCCTGTTTATGCCTCTCGATCGTGGAGACCTTCTGGACCTGCTTAGCCTGCAAGATCGTATTGCCAACCGCTCTAAGGATATTGCTGGTCTGATGCTGGGTAGAAAAATGTCCATCCCTGAACCGCTCCACCAGAAAATGACCGACCTTGTCTCCTCTTCAATAGACGCGGGCAGACAGGCGTTAAAAGCCATCAATGAACTCGATGAACTACTGGAAGTTGGCTTTAGTGGCAATGAAGTAGACCTTGTCGAAAAGATGATTGGTGAACTTGATCTGTTGGAAGACAAAACTGACCAACTGGAGCAGGAAATTCGCCACCAGTTATTTGAGCTGGAACAGGAGCTTCCCCCCATCGATATGATGTTCCTTTACCAGGTCATTGACATGATTGGCGAACTGGCCGACTTGGCCGAAGGTGTCGGTGGTCGTCTACAGCTATTGCTTGCCCGATAACTGGGTTGATAATAACAACTAGGAAATCCAGATATGACGCTATTTGCTGAATACGGCCAAATACTGATCCTCCTCGCCTGTCTATTCGGGCTCTTTATGGCCTGGGGCGTCGGTGCCAATGATGTGGCCAATGCAATGGGCACCTCCGTGGGCGCGGGCGCTCTCACCATAAAGCAAGCCATATTGATCGCCATGGTCTTTGAATTTGCCGGTGCCTATCTGGCGGGCGGGGAAGTAACCTCAACCATCCGGAAGGGGATTATTGATTCCTCTGTCTTAGCTGACACACCGGAATTACTCGTCTACGGGATGCTTTCAGCACTACTTGCCGCAGGCACCTGGTTATTGATTGCCAGCATCATGGGCTGGCCAGTTTCCACCACCCACTCCATCATTGGAGCCATCGTAGGTTTTGCCGCCGTAGGCATCTCTCCCGATGCAGTCAACTGGGGCAAAGTGGGGACAATTGTTGCCAGCTGGGTGGTCTCGCCAGTGATGGCCGGCACTGTTTCTTACATGCTGTTTCGCAGTGTTCAGAAGCTGATTCTCACCCAAGAAGATCCCTTTAACCGCGCCAAGAAATTTATTCCGATCTATATGTTTGCCGTGGGCTTTTTGATCGCTATGGTCACCATGGTCAAAGGGCTCAAACACGTGTTCAAGGATGCCGGCATCGCCATGAGTTTTGGTGAATGCATGCTGGTAGCAGCCGGTGTAGGTGTCATCGTCTCAATCGTTGGCGGCATACTGCTCCATCGTGTCCAGCGCGATGAACAAGCCGAGCGCTACAATCGCTTTGCCAGTGTGGAGAAAGTCTTTGCTGTGCTGATGATTTTCACTGCATGCGCGATGGCCTTTGCCCACGGATCCAATGATGTAGCCAACGCCGTTGGGCCTCTAGCCGCTGTAGTCAGCGTGGTTAATTCTGGCGCTGTTGGGGCGAAAAGTATCATGCCCAGTTGGATTCTGCTACTGGGGGGCGTCGGCATTATGTTGGGGCTAGCGACCTATGGCTTCAAAGTAATGGGCACCATCGGCAAAAAAATTACCGAGCTCACTCCAAGCCGTGGCTTTGCCGCTGAACTGGGTGCGGCGGCCACGGTGGTACTTGCATCCGGTATTGGGCTCCCCATTTCAACAACCCACACCCTCGTTGGCGCGGTACTGGGCGTTGGTCTGGCCCGCGGTATTGCCGCACTCAATATGCGGGTCATTGGAACCATCTTTATGTCTTGGCTTATTACCCTTCCCGCTGGGGCCGGCCTAGCTATCGTGTTTTTCTTCTTCTTTAAATGGATCTTTGGCTAAACCCGATTTTCTTTTCAAGGCATAAAAAAAGCCCGGCTAAAAGCCGGGCTTTTTTTATTTACTATCCCGCTAACACACCTTCCTCGCCTTCCGTTCTAGCAATAATCACTGCGCCACAAGAATCACTGAAAACATTAACCGCCGTGCGCATCATATCCAGGATACGATCTGTCACCAGCAGCATCCCGATAGCTTCCAGAGGTAGCCCAATCACCCCCAGAATAACCGTAATGGCAACCAAGCTAGCGGCAGGTATACCGGCAACACCGATGGAGGTAAGCAGGGCCACTAACACAATGATAAATTGGGTGACAAAACTGAGATCCAGCCCATAGGCTTGGGCAATGAACATGGCTGCCACACATTCATAGAGAGCCGTGCCGTCCATATTAATAGTGGCCCCTAGAGGCAACACAAAGGAGGTTGTGCGATTTGAAACACCGGCATTTTTCTCCACGCACTCAATAGTCACCGGCAAGGTGCCTGATGAAGATGCGGTTGAAAAAGCCGTTAACAACGCGGGCAACATGGCCCGGTAATGTTTGAGTGGATTGATCCCCGCCAGCCGAAGCATCAGGCTTAGGGTAAAAAACACATGAATAGCCAACGCCAAGACCACCGTCAGGAAAAACACCAGCAACGGCTGAAAGGCATCAAACCCGGTGGCAGCCACTGTCTTAGCCACCAACCCAAAAACACCAATGGGTGCAAACTTCATGATAAACATCGTGACCGCCATCATGGTTTCATACACACCCTGCCAGAAACTCAGCATCGTCTGGCTAAATTCCGTGGTAATCCGAGTCATAAATACGCCGAACAACAGAGCGAAGACAATCAGCCCGAGCATTTGTCCATCGGAAGCGGCCTTAATAATATTCGGCGGCACCATCCGCAGAAACACGGCCGTTATATCACCCGCACTGCGACCTTCAACCCTCATTAACTGTTCTGTGATGGCATCCGATGAACTCAAATTTAAGCGGGTACCTGCTGCTTCACCGTCAATCACACCGGGGGCTAACAAGTTCACCAATATGAGTCCGACGGTAATAGATAGCAGGCTCGTCAGCATATAAAACGTGATGGTTTTGGCGCTGAGCCTTCCCAGATTGTCACTATTGCCCATGCCGGCCACACCGACAATAATCGAGGACATTACCAGCGGCACAATGATCATTTTCAGCGCGTTGAGAAACAGTGTGCCTACAAAGTCAAAAATATCGTAGAGGCTAACGCCCAATACCTCGCTATCGGTTCCCGACCACAACCCAACCAGAATCGCAGCAATAATTGCGATCAGCATTTGCCAATGTAGTTTTAGTTTACCCATCTTAATTGCTCACCTGATTGCTTACTTGCCGGTTTGTGTGATGACCACCCTAGCGATAACTTCCGCGCAGATGCGCTACCTGTTCCTGAAAAATCTGAGCTGTTGCCTGCTCTGGCGGAATTGGACTATCGGCCAAAACCTTGATGTGTCGCCAGTGTGGACGAAATGGCTTTTTGAAGACACCGCCATGACTGTGGCTGAAAAAACTGCCCCATAACCCCTGCAATGCCATCGGCACCACCGGCACTGGATTTCTTTCCAGAATACGCTCAATGCCCGTTTTGAACTCATTGATTTCCCCATCCTGGGTCAACTTCCCTTCAGGGAAAAGACAAAGCAGGTGGCCGCGATCCAATGCGTCAGCAATATCGTCCATAGCCTGTTGATAACCCGCCTCATCCTCCTGTCGCGAACAAATAGGAATGGCACCGCCGGTCCGGAAAATAAAATTAAGCACCGGTCGTTCGTAGATTGGCTTGTACATAATGAAGCGTATCGGCCGACGCACCGCGCCCGCCAGCAACAGCGCATCCACATAACTCACATGATTACAGACAATCATTGCACTACCCCGGCGAGGGATGTGCTCCAAACCCTGATGCTCCACCCGGTAAATCGTATGGCTCAACAACCACACCAAAAAACGCATGGTGAATTCGGGCACTTGCTGGAAAATAAACACGGCAATGGCAATGTTCATTAATGCCACGGTTAGAAAGAGATCGGGAATACTGAACCCCGCCACGCCCAGAAATAAAATGCCTAGCAGGCTGGAGAAGACCATAAACAACGCATTGAGAATATTGTTACAGCCAATGACTCGAGCCCGTTTTTCATCATCAGTGCGAGCCTGTACCATCGCGTATAAAGGCACAATATAAAGACCGCCAAACAAACCGATCATGAGAATATCAAACAACACCCTGAAGCCACCGGGTTGAACGATAAAACTGAGCGGGCCAACCCCGTTGATGCCGCTGTAACCATGGGAGGCAAAATAGAGATCAATCCCAAACAAACTCAGGCCAATCGAGCCCAGTGGTACCAGCCCAATTTCCACCCGGTGACCACTGAGGCGGTCGCAGAGTAACGAGCCTATCGCCACTCCCACCGTAAAGGCAGAAAGAATCAGCGCAATCACACCGGGGCTGCCCCGCAGTACCGTTACCGTAAAATTCGGCATCTGTGTTAAATAACTGGCTCCCAACATCCAGAACCATGAGATACCCAAAATCGCCAGAAACACCGTTCGCTTTTCGGAGGCCAGCTTGATCAATCGCCAACTGATGCGGGGGACATTCCAGTCAATCTTTAAGTTGGGCGCTTTGGTCTCAGCTAAAGGAATTTCCCGGCTGCTTAACCAGCCCACCACCGCCACGGCTACCACGGCCATACCCACCAGCCATGCCGAATTTTCAGCGCCACCCAACAGGCTACCGGCAATCGTACCAATCAAAATGGCAACAAATGTGCCCATGCCCACCTGAGCGTTGCCCGCCACCAGCTCATTTTCATGCAAGTGCTGGGGCAAGATCGAATATTTAACCGGACCAAAAAATGTGGACTGAACCCCCATCATGAACAACACCACCATCAGCAACCATAACGCCTCGCACCAAAGCGCCACAAAGCCTATGAGCATGATCAAAATTTCTGCCAATTTAATCTGACGAATGATGCGAGATTTTTCGTATTTGTCGGCCAGCTGACCAGAAATCGCAGAGAATAAAAAGAAGGGCAGAATAAACAGGCCGGCCGCTAAATTGACCAGCGCATTAGTATTGCTGTTGCCCGCCGCCACGCCAGTGATACTGGCACTAACAATCATGACCAATAACGCATTCTTAAACAGATTATCATTCAATGCCCCAAAGAACTGGGTCAAAAAAAGTGGCAAAAATCGTCGGGATTTCAACAGCTGAAACTGGCCTTTACTACTCACCCTAATTCCTTGTATCAACCTATCACCAGCGGACATCTTGCCGGTCTACCCACAGATATTCAATCTGCGGTGTGTCGCAATCCTCTTGCGCCCATGCACACGCCCGCCATAATAAGGGCTTCTGTTTCAGGATGAACCGATGAAATACATTTTATTACCGCTGCTTTTTGTGTGCAGTCTCGCCATAGCCGAAGAAGAGCGCTACTGCGACACCCTAAATCTGTATCTGGAAAATGATTTATTTGGTGAAACTGACCTGCACTACACCAACGGTATTCGTGTCTCCTGTGTATCACCTGACCTCAGCTCCTACCTCGATGACGAACAACTTCCCCCGTGGGTTCGAACCGTTAACAATAAACTGCGTTTCTTCCACGGCCTAAAAGATGATGAAAGCCCAGAGCTTCAACGCAATCTGGTGATTAGCGCGGGCCAGCTGATGTTTACGCCCTCAGATAATGAAGCCAAGGAATTAATTGAAGATGACCGGCCCTACGCTGGCTACCTTTACCTAGGGTTCGCCTACCACACACGGGATAAAGAACAACTCGACACCATTGAAGTTAATGTGGGCATGGTGGGCCCGGCCTCTCTGGCAGAGGAGTTCCAGGACACCATTCACCAGTGGCGCGGGATCGATAAATTTAATGGTTGGGATAACCAACTGGACAATGAGCTTGGCCTGCAATTTGTTTATGAACACAAACACCGCTTCAAGCTCACCGATAGCTGGCCTCATCAGGATGTTATCGCTCATAGTGGTATCAGCCTCGGCAATGTGGCCACCTACCTCAATCTGGGCGGTGAGTACCGTATTGGCTGGCAACTCCCAGAAGATTTTGGCACCGCCGCAGTAAGACCTGGTGGTGACAATAGCGCTCCCGGTAAGGGCGATATCCGGCACTGTAGCCAAATAATCTGTGGGCTACATGCCTTTATCTCGGTAGATGCCCGAGCAGTCGCACGGGACATTTTTCTAGATGGCAACACCTTTGAAGACAGTCATAGCGTGGATCGTCGCCCTTATGTGGCCGATGCAGCAGTGGGCTTTAGTTTTTTAATCCATGGCTGGAAAGTGTCCTATGCCAAGGTATTCCGGACTCGCGAATTCGAGGAACAGGAAAAGTCTCATGAGTATGGGTCATTATCGATTTCATATTCTTGGCAAGGTCGATAAACGCCAATAGCCGCTGTTGAGTAGTAATCTGGATTAGTAATTTGAGTTAGAATACTCCGCGATCAACGATGTACAGGCCTCCACTTTGCCCGCTTTACGCTTTCCCAACCGCAAGTTTCACCTTGAGCCAACGTGGCATAGCTACACACGTGTGCCTGGCGCTACCGTACCGACACCCCTACGGAGCTGGTTGCTTGATCGTGGCTCTCTTACTGAACGGCTGATCGATGCAAGTCATGGTCAGTTCCGGGTTGAGGTCATCAATCAACGCATGGAACTACCGCTCTTATCTGAATGCCATGCACTGGGCATTCCTTCCCGACAGCATGCACTGGTACGTGAAGTTATCCTTTACGGCTGTGATGAACCCTGGGTCTATGCCCGCAGTATCATTCCGGCAAAAACCCTGACTGGCCGCCTTCGCAGCTTACGCAAACTTGATAATCGGCCATTGGGTGCACTGCTATTCAATGATGTGTCGATGCAGCGTGGCCAGATTGAACTTGCCTGCTCCAGTACGGGCGACCTGCTGTTGCCAGCACTGTCGGGCTATTTACAAGGAACCGTTTGGGGACGTCGGTCGGTGTTCTTTCTGGATCAAAAACCACTACTGGTCAGCGAGATGTTTTTACCGGGGTTTAGACCGTACAATAGGCCGCTGAAGCTGCATTTTAATCGCTAGCCCCTTATTGCTGACACTTGTATGAGTCATTTCAAAGAACGCCTGCCTGATTTTCTCCGATTAATGCGCTTTGACAAGCCTATCGGCACTCTGCTGTTGCTGTGGCCAACACTGTGGGCATTGTGGTTTGCCGCCGGTGGTGTTCCCGATATTAAAAACCTACTGATCTTTATACCCGGCGTTATTTTGATGCGCGCCGCGGGCTGCGTGATTAATGATGTTGCTGACCGCCGAGTAGACGGTCATGTAACGCGCACCCAGAGCCGTCCACTTCCCCGCGGCGCAGTCAGGGCCAAAGAAGCGTTATTTGTTTTTCTGCTGTTATGTCTTGCCGCATTTGGCTTGGTGCTACTCACTAACCCTCTGACTATCAAGCTAGCATTTGTGGGTGTGGCACTGGCGGCCTGCTACCCCTTTATGAAGCGCTTTACACATCTGCCTCAGTTAGTACTCGGTGCTGCCTTTGCCTGGAGTATCCCCATGGCATTTTCTGCCCAAACTAATCAGTTGCCTACTGAACTATGGGCGCTCTATGCGGCCGTTATACTGTGGACCGTGGCCTACGATACGTTTTACGCCATGGTTGACCGTGAAGACGATTTAAAAATTGGGGTTAAATCCACGGCCATTTTATTTGGGGATATGGATATTCCGATCACCGCCACATTACAAGTGCTGGTATTGGTGGCACTTGCCATGACAGGAACAAACTTTGGTCGAGGGCTATGGTTTTTCCTTTCACTGCTAGCGGCGGGCACCCTGTTCCTTTACCAACAATTTTTGATTCGTCACCGCGAACCGGATAAATGCTTTAAGGCCTTTCTGAACAATCATCATGTGGGCGCGGTTATCTTCATAGGCTTGGCCCTCGACTACCAACTTGCTACCGACTAGGAAACCCACCCATGTCCGGTTTTGTCATCTGTTTGACACAATTACGTCATGTAATAGGCTTGTCAGGTAGCAATTTTAGGCATCACTGTTAATAGAACGATTAACAGGACCATGAGAAAATAACAAAATCATGAGCAAAAAAACCATTCTAGTCGTCGATGATGAACCGGCCATCCGCGATATGATCAACACAGCGCTTGATGCAGCTGGCTTTGATTGCCTTCAAGCGGAGAATGCCCAACAAGCACACGCCATGATCATCGATGAACAACCCGATCTGGTCTTGCTGGACTGGATGATGCCTGGAACCAGTGGTATAGAACTGATCCGCAGGCTTCAACGGGATGAGCTGACCAACACCATTCCCGTGATCATGCTGACGGCCAAAGCTGCCGAAGACAATATGATTCAAGGGCTTGAAGTGGGCGCAGACGACTTTATTACCAAGCCATTTTCACCCAGAGCACTTATTGCCCGTATTAATGCCGTATTACGACGCGCCGAATCTGAGCTGCCCCAAGAACCTATTGAAGTTGGTCAGTTACGATTTGACCCGATCAGCCACCGAGTCACCATTGCCGATCAGCCCGTCACGATGGGTCCCACCGAATTTCGGCTCCTGAGCTTTTTTCTCACCCACCAAGAACGTGTTTATTCCCGCGGCCAAATCCTCGATCACGTCTGGGGTGGCAACGTTTACATGGATGAGCGTACGGTGGATGTACACATCCGTCGTCTGCGCAAAGCAATATCACTTGAAGGCCACGACCGCTTCATTCAGACTGTCCGGGGCGCGGGTTACCGCTTCTCCACTAAGGTCGTTGAAGAATAGGAATCAGCCACTTGCATCGAGGGCTTCAAGCAGAAATACAGCAGATCGTTCTGCTCACTTTATTTCTGCTCATTTTCGGGTTTCTAAATGGCTACCTGCTACTCACCCTGCTGGTGGGTGGCGGCCTGTACATGCTATGGACCTTCTCCCACATCTCAAAACTATATGACTGGCTTGATCAGGGCTGCACCGGACTACCTCCCGAGGCCAGTGGCGTATGGGGCGATATGGGTGATTCCCTCTATCGCATGCAAAAGCGTAACGAACGTGCCAAGCAAAGCCGTAAAAACCTATCGGCACGGGTCCGCAACATTACCTCTGCTCTGACAGATGGCATTCTCACACTATCAGCTGACCGAGTACTCGAGTGGTGGAACCCCGCCGCAGAGAAACTATTGGGTCTGAAAAAAAGTGACCGCGAACAGTCCATTATCAATCTGGTTCGCGACCCCCGGTTTGTCGCCTTTATTCAAAGCAAGACACTGGGCCCGGCGCTGGAACTCGCCTCCCCGGAAGATCCGACTAAAACGCTATTATTTACTGCGGCCGAATTCGGTGATGGCGATGTGATTGTGGTAGTGCAAGACATCACCCGGCTGCGCAATCTGGAACAAATGCGCCAAGACTTTGTGGCCAATATATCCCACGAACTGCGCACCCCGCTTACCGTCCTGACCGGCTATACCGAAACCCTTCAAGACGCCTGTCAAGACGATGCCGCAGACCTTCCGGGCCACTGGAAAAAAGCGCTTGATCAAATGCAGCAGCAAACCGAGCGGATGAGTGCGCTGGCCAATGACTTGGTGATGCTATCTCAACTGGAATCCACCCGAGAGTCTGCATCCAGCACACCGGTACAGATAGCACCGCTACTACAGCAAATAGCAGACGATGCACGCATAATCGCTGCTGATAGCCACACAATAATACTAGAATGTGCCGAAGGCATGGTTCTCAATGGCGAAATGAAAGAACTCTACAGCGCCTTCTCCAACCTTGTTTTCAATGCTATCAAGCATAGCCCTGCCGGAACCACCATCCAGATTAAGAGTTACGCTACCGATAACGCCAACTTCATCGACATCTCTGATGATGGCAACGGCATCGACCCAAAACATATCTCTCGCCTTACCGAACGCTTTTACCGAGTGGATCAAAGCCGCGCATCCTCCACCGGAGGCACCGGTTTGGGCCTCGCCATCGTCAAACATGTGCTAATGCATCACGGTGGCACCCTTAGCATCAGCAGCACCCTTAGCAAAGGCAGCCGCTTTAGCTGTCGTTTTCCGATACTCAAATCATCCTAGAAACCGCAGTTAGATCATAGGTACCCTACTCCCCTTTCCCTTCTCTCGACAAGAACGCCATACTGAGAAGAGACTGAAACATCTTCAAGAAAAACAATCTAAAACAAGACAAACTATTTAAAAAGGCACCATCATAAAAATTCGGATACTCCAATCCATTGACGAATGCTCCCCAACCCAATGGGACGGGCTATTTGCAGACGACTATCCGTTTCTACAACACCGCTTTTTGTCGCTGCTAGAGTCCTCCGGTAGTGTCTGTGCTGAAACGGGCTGGGAGCCAAAGCATTTATTACTGGAGCAGGACGGAAAACCCGTTGCAGCTTTACCGCTCTACCTGAAAAATCACTCATGGGGTGAATATGTGTTTGACTGGTCCTGGGCCGAGGCCTACCAAAACCATGGCATCGCCTATTACCCCAAGCTACTAACCGCTGTGCCCTTTACCCCGGCCACAGGTCCTCGATTAGGACTGGCATCGGAAATAAGCCCATCGGATGTACTTCCGAGTTTACTCAATACCATTCAGGAAATAGCCGAACACCACGATGTGTCCAGTTGGCACCTGCTGTTTCCCGACCAACAGCTCACCACCGCCATGAATGGGGTAGAGATGATGCGGCGCACTGGCGTCCAATATCACTGGATCAATGACAACTATGGTGATTTTAACGATTTTACTGGCACGTTCTCCTCAAGAAAGAGAAAAAACCTGCACAGAGAACGCCGTTCTGTGGCCCAGCAGAATCTGCATATTCAGCGTCTCACGAGTGAAAACATTACCCCGGACTGGTGGGAATTCTTCTATTTGATGTATCAACGCACCTATTTGAAACGCAACGGTACCGGTGGCTACCTGACCCAGGAGTTCTTCCAACAACTCGGTCAAGTGATGTGCGACCAGCTGATGATGACCGTTGCTCAGGACGAGGCCGGCAACAAAATAGCTGCTGCCCTATTTTTTTACGACAGCCAGACCCTCTATGGCCGCTATTGGGGGTGTATTCGTGAGTGTGACTCCCTGCACTTTGAACTCTGCTACTACCAGGGTGTCGAATTCGCCATTGAGCTAGGACTTTCGCGCTTTGATGCCGGCGCCCAAGGGGAGCACAAAATCAAACGGGGTTTTGTTCCTGTGGAAACCTGCTCACTACACTGGATCAAACACCCGGAGTTTTCAGCGGCCATAAGCCGTTTCCTAACCCAGGAAAAACAACACATAACGCACTATATACTGGAAGCAAAACAACAGTTGCCATACCGATCCGATAAGTAGTAATTTATACTGCTACGCTGCAAACAACCTGCCTAAAAGGACGCCTATCATGAAAGCCCACACATGGCCCCACCTGCTCAAATTTGCTGCAGTAGCGCTCGCAGCCCAAATTATGCTGTCTGCATCAGCTCAAGCTGCCAGCAAAGTGGAAATAGATCTGTATGTAGAAGATGCCCTGAAGCAGTTTCACAAAGAAACAACTGCCGGGACCAAGCTCGCCGCTCAGGCCAAAGGCATGCTGATCTTCCCCAAAGTCTACAAAGCAGGTATCGGCATTGGCGGTGAATATGGTGAAGGCGTACTAAAAGTGGGCGGCTCCACCGTGGGCTATTACAGTACTGCTGCTGCCTCTATTGGTTTCCAACTGGGCGCCCAGACGAAATCGCAAATTATTTTGTTTATGACTAATGCAGCGCTGAAGCAATTTCAAAACAGCGATGGCTGGGAAGCGGGTGTTGATGGCAGCGTTGCCATTGCGACGATTGGTGCCGGCGGGGAAATTGATACACATACCATTCAACAACCTATTATTGGATTTATTTTTTCCAACAAAGGGCTCATGTTCAACTTGAGCCTAGAAGGCTCAAAAGTCACGCCGATTGTTCGCTAATATTAAATTTTCAGGTAAGTAAAATATGAAGCGAAACGTAATATAAAGCCTCAAAATATGACATCGGTTCATACTGGAATTAAATGCATTGACGCTCCATCGGTATGCTCATTCCAGAAGCAATTTGATGTTTTGAAAATTCAGTTTTTTCTATACTAAAGCCATGCTCCTCAAAGTATTTTGTCTGATCCAAAGATGGAACTGACAGGGTGATTTTTGATATTTTATTCTTTTTGCTGTGCCTCAAAACATTATCAAACAGCGTAGAAAATAATCCCAGACTACGAAACTCATGACAGGAATAGCGCCGCTCATTTTTTCTAACCGGCTTATACGGGTTGCTAAACTCCACATCTGCTATATGTATATTATTAGGGTATGTACGCGCTAATAACAACTTTCCACAAAGGCTTTTTGTCAGGGCATGGTCAACAACACGGGAACGAAAAATCACAATATCTTGAATAACCTTTTGTTTGATTAACGTTTCTACCTGCCGGAACAAAAAGGGATCACTTTCATCAAAGTACGAACATAACTTTTTAGACTTTATCTTGGTGACCTCCACCATGTAATGTATCCATGCCTGTTCCCCTATGTCTCTCAAACACTCTGGTTCTTGTCTAGCAATTTCAGACAGGTTGTCCATTCCATAGAATTTTATATCGACCTCAGAATCAAACTTGCTTCTTATGCCTTAACCTGGATATAGTTTTTGAAGGCTCATCTATGTTTTCCTAATATTTAACATTATTAAAGGTGCCATAATAAAGATACCGGAGAACAGCCGATGACACACCCTGGCCATGGGCTACCGTCTTTTGTTTTCAATTTTAAGAGAGACAGCCTATAAGTTTTACTAACAACATAAACACCTAACGCAATATATTCACACCTGATCAGCCCCGCTAACCCAAACAATGGTGATGTTTAATCAGTTACTGAAGAAATGGGCTGACCTCAGCACATCAAATCACCCACACAATTTAAAGCCAGCGCCTGACTTTTTCGCAATAACTAAAATAATCGATACCAAACTTTGCACCCATTTGTTGCTCTTCAGGAATAATTTGAAGTTTAGTCACCGACCAGATAAACAAGGGTAAGCCTACACTAGCGTAAAGGCTGTAAAGATGAATATTCCACGCGACAAGTATGACGAACAAACCCAAGTAAATCGGATTTCGAGAACAATTAAATATCCCTACGGTGGCCAATTTGCTAGCTTTGCTTGGGTCTCGAGGGTCAATGGTTGTGTCCAGTTTATACATAGTAATAATTGCCACACAGATAATGGCCAACCCAGCAGCAAGGAATAATATCAGCAGTAACCCCTGCCAGGTGGAGTAGGTCTCCCCCGTATCCAGAAAACGGGCAACCAACCACATCACCAGCCCTACCACTAATAGCTGTATCAGTGGCGGGACTTTTAAGGCGAGACTAAATTTTTTTTCCATACGAGTAACCTGTTATTTGCTGGCATTGGGTTGTCCTCTACCAGTTCTAATCCAATTTTTTCTGCAAGACAGTTTACTGCCTCAAAATCGCGAATACCTTGATGCAGTACTTGTTGCTTTAACCACAGGTCGAACCCGGCATTGCTATCACTGGTAAACTGACCGTTGTAGTTAAATGGTCCATAGATGGCGACCATGGCACCTGGAACCAGAATTGTGTCTAGCCCAGCGAATAGATTTACCACCGATTCCCACGCCATAATATGACAAGTATTGGCGGTGAATACGGCATCCACATTACCCACAGACCAGGATGGATGATTTGCATTGAGAGGTATAGGGCGACGGAGATTTTCTGCGGGGCAGTCATCCAACCAAGCATTGATTCCTGGGTGGTTAGCCTCAAGGTCGGCAGTTTGCCATATTAAATGCGGTAACCGGGGCGCACAGTAAACTGCATGCTGTCCCGTGCCACTACCAATTTCCAAAAGCTGCTTACGATCGGCAAACACCCGAAGCAATACCTCCAGAATGGGTTTCTGATTATTCTCGCAGGCTTGGGAAAAGGGTTTTTGTATCATCATGTGGGCTCCTGCTATTCCGCGCCTTCGCGAGTAAACACCCATTCACGAGCAGATGACATGGCCGACTGATAGACATATCCTCCCACGTTAAACTGTTTGAGTTGCTCGGGGTCTTCAATCTGATTTTCGATGATATAGCGGCTCATTAAACCCCGCGCTTTTTTAGCGTAGAAGCTAATTATTTTATATTTGTCGTTTTTCCAGTCCTTGAACACAGGGGTAATAATATCTGCGTTTAGCTTGCCCGGTTTGACGGATTTAAAATATTCATTGGAGGCCAAGTTAATCAGCAGGTCAGTCTTCTGCTTTTTGATTTCTTTATTTAAACCTTCTGTAATTTTATCGCCCCAGAACTCATACAAATTTACACCGCGGCTGTTCGCCAACTTGGTGCCCATTTCGAGGCGATAAGGCTGCATTAAATCCAGTGGCCGTAATAACCCATAAAGACCCGACAAAATCCGCAGGTGATTCTGTGTCCACTGTAATTGCTCCTCCGAAAGGCTCCCTGCATCCAATCCGGTATATACGTCTCCCTTAAAGGCCAACAGCGACTGCTTAGCATTGCCTGGGGTAAAGGCAGGCTGCCAGCTGAGAAAACGACCAAAATTAAGATCACCCAGTTTGGCGCTGATTCCCATCAAATTAGAAACTTCCGGCGGCGACAGTGTTCTCAACTGTGTAATCAACTCGGCAGAATCATCCAGATAATCCGGCAGGGTGTTACTCGCTGTAGTGGCGGGGGTTTCATAATCCAGTGTTTTCGCGGGAGAGATTACGATTAACATAAGTCATCCAATCAGGGGTTAAACCGTTTACACAAACATATCGTTCATTATACTCGTTCACCACAACCAGCCAGAAGGGATTTGCTATGTACCGGGGTTTTAAACTTTTTCTTGTCATTACCACACTGGCCACCGCTCTCGCTGGCTGCTCGGTAAACCCGGTCACCGGCGAAACAGAATTCTCTCTGGTATCTGCTGAACAGGAAGTCGCCCTAGGCTCCGCTAATTATGGCCCCTCACAGCAATCCCAGGGAGGCCGCTACTATATCGACCCAGACCTGCAACTTTATATCAGAGAAGTGGGTAACAAACTCGCTGCAGTGAGTGATCGACCAGGCCTTCCCTATGAATTCGTCGTCCTCAATAATTCCACGCCCAACGCCTGGGCGCTGCCGGGCGGCAAAATTGCCGTCAACCGCGGCCTATTGCTTCACCTAGAGGATGAATCCGAACTTGCCTCAGTACTGGGCCATGAAATTGTCCACGCTGCCGCCCGTCACAGTGCCGCACAAATGACGCGAAGTACCTTCATTGGTATCGGCGCTACGGCTCTTGGAGCCGTTGGCAGTAATTATGGCCTCGGGGAAACTGGGTCGCAAATGGCACAAATGGGCGCCGCTGCCTGGATGGCTAAATATGGAAGAGATGATGAACTGGAAGCTGATTATTACGGTATAGATTATCTCGCGAAGGCCGGTTATGACCCTTATGGCGCCGTCAAAGTGCAGCAAACGTTTGTAAAACTAAGCGAAGGCCGCCAGCAAGATTTTATCAGTGGCATGTTTGCTAGCCACCCACCATCCCAAGAGCGTGTGGACGCTAACCGCCTAAAAGCAGCCAGCTTGCCAAAGGGCGTCACTAACCGAAATCGCTACCAACAAAAAATAGCCCATTTGATACGTGATAAGCCGGCCTATGATGCTGAAGCCGCGGCCATCAAAGCACTGAATGCCAAAGATACAGCGACCGCACTGGCACAGCTCGACAAAGCTATCAAAATTCAGCCCAACGAAAGCTCTTTTTGGGAATTGCGTGGCCACACCTGGGAGATGAAGAAAAACGCCACGAATGCAGAAAAGGCATTCACTACGGCTATTCAGAAAAATCCGGATTTGTTTAGCACTTACCTGTATCGCGGGCTGGTTCGCTTTGACCTAAACAATAAAGCTGGCGCGAAAGCAGATCTGCAAAAAAGCTATAAATTACTTCCCACTCCTCCAGCTAGCTACTACCTCGGAGAAATAGCGCTGGAAAGTGGTGATAAACAAACGGCGACTCGCTATTTCCAAACTGCGGCTCAAGGTAACGATGAGCTGGCTAAAAAAGCCCAGGGTCGCCTAGCCGTTTTGGAATTAGCCACATCACCCCATAAATATATCGTTAGCAAAACCTATGTAGGTGATGACGGCTATTTGAGAATCGTGGTTCAAAACAACAGCCCTGTGACGGTAACCTCCGTGAAGTTACAGCTCGCCGAAATGGCCAATGCTTATATGGTAGAAAGCAGCTCTAGTCTCAACGGCCCACAAGAGCTGGCACCGGGACAGAAAGCTACCATCAAAACTCGTATAGGGCCCTTTAAGGAAGCGGCTGAAGCCTCAAGATATCGAGCAAAGGTCGTGTCAGTGCAGGTTCCCGAGTAATTCAGCAGCGGCTTCTCCCTTCACGGTACTAACCGTTCCGTTAAAAACTGCATACAGGTACGCACCCGAGCATTACGCCTCAAATCCGGATGGGTAAGTAACCAGACATCTGATTCGAAGCGCCGCTCGGGGGGGCCCAACTCCTGTAGACCTTCAGCCACATCGCTAGGCAGCAACGCTAGGCCCATACCACACCGGGCCAACGCCGCCATACCCATCAAAGTATTGGCCCGGGCTGAAATGTTTAATTTATCCACATGCTTTTCCAACCATTGCATGGGTTTGAGTCTCAATAAGTTACGCTCAGGACCTATCAATGGATAATTCGCAAGCTGTTTGATACCAAAGCGCCCTATGGGGCCAGCAAAGGGACCAGAAAAAAACTGCGGGCTTCCGTATAGATTCCAGGGCATGGACCACAACTTTCGGCCCACAAGGTGTTCTGGCGGGCTAGACGTCACTCGTAAAGCAATATCAGCCTCTAGTCTGGACAGGTTCAGATCATCACTGCTCGCTAATAACTGGATTTCTATTCCGGGATACAATGCGCAAAACTCAGCTATCAATGGCGGGAGATGGTAGTAGGCAAAGCCATCTGGGGCAGTAATACGGATGGCTCCCTCCAGAGCTTGATCCCCACCCACAATGAGGCGGTCAACCTCGTCTATTGCACTGGCAACCTGATCGGTGCGGCCCAGCAGTGCTTCACCAGCGCCAGTAAGTATGTAGCGAGCCTCCCTCCGCTCAAATAACCGAACCCCCAGCTTTTCCTCCAGCCCCTTGACCCGACGAAACACGGTGGAGTGGTTAACCCCCAACTTTTTACAGGCGCCATTGAGGCTGCCCGCCTCGGCTACCGCCTGAAAATATCGCAGATCGTCCCAGTTATCCATTACCAAATATCTCAACTGTTATTTGCATTATTGCAAGCATGGCTTTCGCTTATTGCTTATTTTATTTCTAAATTGCAAAGATCATACTGCCAGACATCAAATTAATCTACTGGAGAGCACATCATGACTAATTACTCGCATCACGGTACCGCCTTACTTCGGATTAGCCTTGGGCTAATCTTTATTGCCCACAGCCTTTATCTAAAACTGGTGGTCTTCACATTGCCTGGTACCGCAGGGTTTTTCGAAAGCCTAGGGCTGCCAGCCATTTTGGCCTACGTCACTTTTGCCGCTGAAGCCATTGGCGGTATTGCTCTATTGGTTGGGTTTCATGCACGCTGGGCTGCGTTGGCCCTGATTCCTATTGCGTTGGGCGCCACTTGGGCACACAGCGGTGCCGGGTGGGTGTTCAGCAATGCAGGTGGAGGCTGGGAATACCCGCTGTTTTTGGCGATAGCTTCTGCCACAGTGGCACTTCAGGGTAATGGCAGCTTTGCCCTACAGCGCGACTAACTGACCAGTCTTCCGAAGCTGAGAGAACCGATCGAAGATAAGAGAGCTGACACGATGAACGCTATTAACGAGCAAGCCACCCGACAACTCTTTACCGAGGCGCGCACCCATAGCCACTGGCAAGACAGGGGTGTTGCTGCAGACACCCTCCGTCAGCTCTACCACTTGGCCTCCATGGGGCCAACGAGTATGAATACGCTGCCTGCACGGTTTGTGTTTCTGACCACCCCCGCTGCCAAACAGCGGCTATTGCCTGCTTTGGCTGAGGGCAACCATGAGAAAACCCTAACCGCACCTGTCACGGTCATTGTGGCGCACGACCCCACGTTTTATACCGAGCTAGCCGCACTGTTTCCACACATGGCCGGAGCTGATCAGATGTTTGCCAACAACGAAGCGCTGGCAGAGGTAACCGCATTTCGCAATGGAACCTTGCAGGGCGCATGGCTGATCATGGCCGCCCGCGCTTTGGGTCTGGACTGCGGCCCAATGTCAGGTTTCGACAACGCCAAAACCGATGAAATTTTCTTTACCGACAATGACTGGAAATCCAATTTTCTGGTCAATCTTGGTTATGGCGTAGAAGACAAATTGCACGAACGGGGCAAGCGACTCGACCTTGAAAAGGCCTGTCTGGTGTTGTAGTGACCCGACTTTATTTCATAAAAAACTTTTTGCACAAACTACGCATCAAATACCATACTTAGGGAGGCTATCTACTTAAAGGCGCCCATAAAAGGAGGTATTGATGACGACACTTGCCAGCCTCAGAGCGAGCATCCAAAAAACCTCTCACATGGATGAACACCGCTGTGTCGAACAACTGCTGACTGAAATGCCCCTGCCTTCAGACCAGCAACAGCATACTCTGAAAATGGCCCGCGATCTGGTGCTAGCCTGCCGGGAAGACCGCCAAGGAAAGGGCACTCTGGACGCTTTTTTACAGGAATTCGGGCTATCTAACAGGGAGGGGGTGGCATTGATGTGTCTGGCAGAAGCACTGCTGCGGGTACCCGATGAAATCACTGCCGATAAATTGATTGCCGAAAAAATTCTAAGTGGCGACTGGGCAAGCCACCTGGGTCATTCGGACTCACTATTCGTTAATGCCTCCATATGGGGTTTGATGCTGGCCGGACAAATTCTCCCCCTCGAACCGGAAATCACCGATAAAACTGACAGCTGGCTGAAACAACTAGCCAATCGCTTGGGTGAGCCCGTGGTCAATAAAGCCATTCTACAGGCCATGAAAATCATGGGCAGCCAGTATGTGATGGGCCGCAATATTGACGACGCCATGAAACGAAGCCATAAGGATGTCGCTAGCGGCGGCCCCTTTTCCTTCGACATGCTCGGCGAGGGCGCCAGAACCCATGCCGATGCCACACGTTATTTTGATGCTTACGCCAATGCTATTGAAGCTATTGGTAAAGACGGCCGCAACGGTGATGCCTACTCTGCCGGGGCCGACTCAACCAATGTCTATTCAACCAACGGTATCTCCATCAAGCTTTCTGCCCTCCACCCCCGTTATGAATATGCTCAGAAAGCCAGGGTAATGACCGAATTACTTCCTCGTATTCGAACGCTGGCGCTAGCCGCCAAAAAACACAACATTGGGCTAAGCATTGATGCCGAAGAGGCACACCGACTCGACCTGTCACTGACCATTTTCGAGGCCCTAGCTCGAGACCCAAACCTAGCCGGTTGGCATGGCCTTGGTTTTGTATTGCAGGCGTATCAGAAGAGAGCGCCACTAATTGCTCAATGGCTGATCGCTCTTTCAGAGGCAACTAACCACCGCTTGATGGTCAGGCTGGTCAAAGGCGCCTACTGGGATGCAGAAATCAAAGCCGCTCAGGAACAAGGGCTTTCCGATTACCCCGTCTTCACTCGCAAGGTGCATACCGACCTTTGCTATGAACGCTGTACTCAGATCTTGCTTTCCGCACCCCTGGCGATCTACCCGCAGTTTGCCACACACAACGCCCACACACTGGCGATGGTGTTGGCAACGGCTGAAGAGGCCAATGAAGAAGCTAATGGCGGGTCTAATGGAGAGGCCCGTTTTGAATTTCAGCGATTGCACGGCATGGGCCAATTACTTTATCGACACCTCCATGAACATCTGCGGCAACAGGGCATGCATATTCCACCTATACGTATTTATGCCCCGGTTGGGCAGCATCGTGAGCTATTGCCCTACCTGGTTCGACGACTATTGGAGAACGGTGCCAATAGCTCTTTTGTGAATCGAGTGCTCGATAAACACATGCCTGTTGATGTGCTGGTACAAGACATCACATCTCAGGTTACGGCGCATACACCCTACCGGCACGAGAAAATACCCACGCCACCCAAACTCTATATTGCCGCTGATGAAATACGAGAGAACGCCCCGGGTATTGACCTGAATGACCCAATATCGGCCGAATTACTGTTAGATAAAATAACAGCAGCAATGGCCAAACAATACACCGCCGGCCCCATCATTGGCGGAAAACTGATTGATGGAGAACTAACAGGGGGAGAACTTGTAGGGGGGCAACGAATAGATGGGCGGCCGCAACCAAACACTACGCCACAACCCATTCTGTCCCCAGCAAACCCCTCCGACATTGTGGGTTACTGTACCCATGCCAATACCGAAGATATTGAACGTGCGCTGTCCCTCGCCTCCTCAGCACAACCTGCCTGGAATGCTTCCGGCGGTTACGCCCGGGCAACTATTCTGGATCGAATGGCAGAGTTACTGGAGCACCAGCGACCCTCTCTGATGGGGCTGATCTGCAAAGAAGCCGGGCGAACCATCCCTGATGCCCTATCCGAAGTCCGTGAGGCCATCGACTTCTGTCGTTACTATGCACTGCAAACCCGGTTACATTTTTCTGATCCAACGAATCTACCGGGGCCGACCGGTGAAGAAAATCAACTGAGTCTCCACGGTCGTGGGGTGTTTCTTTGTATCAGCCCCTGGAATTTTCCACTGGCTATCTTTACCGGGCAAATAGCGGCGGCCCTTGCTGCGGGAAATACCGTGATTGCCAAGCCTGCCGAATACACACCCCTAGTGACAACCCTGGCAGTACAGTTATTTCATCAAGCAGGGATACCACCCGATGTTTTACATTTAGTCCCGGGGGAGGGATCAAAGCTGGGCAAGCAATTGCTGCCAGATCACAGAATCTCAGGTGTGGCTTTTACCGGCTCCACAGAAACGGCCAAGCTGATTCATCGAGAACTGGCCAACCGGCCCGGCCCGATAATACCGTTGATTGCTGAAACCGGCGGACAAAATGTCATGGTGGTGGATTCCACCGCATTACCTGAACAGGTAGTGGACGACGTTATCCATTCAGCATTCTTTAGTGCCGGGCAGCGATGTTCGGCACTGCGTGTCTTGTTTTTACAAGAAGACGTAGCAAACGATATTCTGAATATGCTGGTGGGTGCATTGGACACCTATCAGATGGGCGACCCCACAAAACTAGCCACTGATATCGGCCCAGTAATAAGCCAGAAAGCACAGAAAACCCTAGTGGCACATATTGTCAAATTGACCGATGAAGGCAAATTAATTACCCACTTAAATCCGCACTTGGCCACTCAATCAAACGCTCGCCCAACTCACTCAACTGGAACCGATGAGCAGCCACCAGGGTATTTTGTGACACCCCATATTTTTGACATTGAATCTCTAGAAAAACTGCCCGATGAGATTTTTGGCCCCATTCTGCATGTGATTCGCTACAACGTTAATCAGCTCGACGACGTCATAAAACAGATAAACGACAGCGGCTATGGTCTAACGTTAGGGGTTCACAGTCGCATTCAGGCCTTTGCAGATTATATTTTCAACCGCACCCAAGTGGGCAACACCTACATCAACCGCAATATAGTGGGTGCCGTGGTTGGCTCTAACCCCTTTGGCGGCTGCCGTCTATCGGGCACCGGCCCCAAAGCCGGAGGCCCACATTACCTGTTTGGTTTTGCCACAGAAAAAACCCGCACAGAAAATACCGCTGCCCGAGGGGGAAATACTGATCTGTTTCGATTAACGGAAGATTAAGCTAGCGGATTTGTTAAAGGTTAGGTCTGATATATAGATCAAGGGGTCGTGTATCACGCTGATAGCCTTAAAAATGAAAACTTTTGAGCCTCGCACAAAATAGAACACTGAGTTCCAGGCTGTGCTCACGAATATAGGATCAATGACCCTTTTAATTCTAGTGAGGCAATCATAAGGATTTATGATTGAGTAATGCTAAAAACTGTATTCTATCTATATCGGGAAGCCGGGACTATAGTCATTAGAATAAATCTTAAGTGCGCGACTATTTTTTCAATCTCACAAGGTTTGTTGTGTCTATCCGTAATGGGAGTAAATGATGAATAAAATATTAAACAGCAAAGAACTGAAGCAATTTTTGGTTTTTATGGTGATTTTTGTCGGCTTGTTTGCCGGCTATGCTCAAGCAAAGATGATCCCCACTTCTTCTATAATTAGCTCAAATGGCGAGCAGTATAGCCAGCAGCAATTGCAGTCTGCCCTAGCGTCTGACGAGCTGAAGCAACAATTGGAAGGCCTAGGTGTTGATACTGAGCAATTAAATGATCGCATTGCCAGCTTAACTCCGGAGGAAATTCAGCAACTAAATGCTGAATTAGAAGTGCAGCCTGCTGGCGGCATTCTCGGTGTGTTGCTGACAGTATTTATTGTCCTGGTTGTAACCGATCTGCTATGTGCTACTGATGTATTCCATTTTGTAAGATGCATTAATTAGATACCGTATGGCACGCTCCTTCACTACTGCGATAAGAGTAGTAAAGTGGCTAACTGCCGTCATTGTTAGTTTATTAACGGCTTGTGCGAGCATTCCCGAGTTGGAAAATCAGCCCGGGTATGCTCATCTCGCCCCCATTCGTTCACTCTACAACATACAGTATTTCCCCCAGATTGAAGATCAATGTGGGCCAGCTTCGCTCGCAACCATGCTGGCAGCGCAAGGGTTGGATGTTAATCCTGAGCAATTGCGGGGTAAGCTCTATATCCCCGGAAAGGAAGGTGCAGTAACCACAGAGATGGTCGCACGAACGCGGCGTTATGGTCTGCTGGCTTATGTATTGATGCCGAAACTGGTCGATGTGCTTGCTGAGATCGATGCGGGAAACCCGGTGCTGGTTATGCAAAACCTGGGGCTTGATTGGCTGCCCAGATGGCATTTTAGTGTGGCAGTAGCCTATAACCTGAATACGCAAACCATCAGTCTACGTTCTGGCGATAAATTGCAACATGAGATAGGTTTTAGTTTGTTTTTGAAAACCTGGCGTCGTGCAGATTCCTGGTCGATGGTCATCGTTCCCGCCGGAACTTTGCCAGCAACGGCCGAACCACCCCGTGTCACCCAAGCTGCCAATGATCTAGAGCAAGTGGGTGAGCCGGCAGCAGCTTTCGCTGTTTATCAGTCAGTATTGAATGAGTGGCCCGATAATGTTGTTGCAAATTTTGGTGCCGGTAACAGCGCATATGCACTGGGTCGATATAAGGAGGCTCATCGTTTCTTCTTGTCTTATCTACAGTGGCAACCCAATGCCTCTGAGGGCTGGAACAACATGGCTTATAACTTGGTTCAACTCGGTTGCGGTTCACAAGCGTTGATAGCGATTAGTTGTGCGGTAAAGCTTACACCCGATAATCAAGCACTTGTTGACAGTTTTAACGAGATTAGCGATGAGGTTAAAGCCACTGAAAATCAATTGTCTTGCCCGGACATTCAATGTCCGGCCGAAGGACGTAGCAATTGATGTTCTCAATATGCTGGTGGGTGCATTGGACGCCTATCAGATGGGCGACCCCACAAAACTAGCCACTGACATCGGTCTGGTAATACATCAAAAAGCGGGGAAGGTGCGGGCAAAAGACAATTGTTACGACCCCTGTTAACCTATGTCCCTTTCCAAGGAAAAAACCACACTGAAAATATTACTGCAAGAGGGGGCGATTCCGCATTGTTTCAATTAACAGGGGATTAACCTGCTAAGCCTACTTAGAGAGCAATTAAGAACTCTCTTGGGGCGGCGATTTTCTGGCCCCAGTAAAAACTGGATGATACTTTTCTCCTACAGCACTTAACCCCTCCTTAAGATCATCTGATTCACGACACACTTGAATGAGTGCCAAGGCCTCCTGCTCACACAGTGAGCCTTCAGCAATTTGATCACAGATTTTTTTCATGGAGGTAACCGCAAGAGGAGCAAGCTTGCTGATGGAATCAGCCATTTGTTCTGCTGCCTCAGCTAATTCGTCCCGCTCAACTAGGTGGGTCAGGTAACCCAGAGATAACAGGGCTTCTTCATCTAATGTTTCAGCCGCCATAAGTAGCCGCTTTGCCGTACTGACGCCTAGACGATGTACGTAACGCTGTATGCCGTTTAGTGGGTAGCAAAGACCAAAGCGTGCTGCAGGCACAAGCAATGTCATGCCCTTTACCCCAATTCGGATATCGCAACATAAACCAATTTCAGCACCACCCCCATACGCGCTGCCATTCAATGCACAGATAGTAGGAATCGGCATAGCCGCTAGTTTGTCTGTAAGAACCTGGAATTGTTCACCACTCAAATCTCCGCTCGACATCTGAGTCAGTGAAGCCCCGGCACAAAATGTTTTATCACCACTGCCGGTCACCACCAACACCCGTATTTCTTGCCTTTCCTCAACAGACTCAAGGTGTGAAATAAAAAGCTCAATATCCTCTGCAGCTAACGAGTTATGCTTTGATGGATTATCCAGCGTGATCCAAGCAACTTGTCCCTGAATAGCTAAGCGAATCATCCCACTGGAATCCGTCACTAGCGAGGCCTACACATAACGTTTATTAATCTCTTTCACAGCTGCGTGATACTTGGGACGCATGTCTTCAAGGCAATTAATATTGACCCCTAAATCCTTTAACAACCCATCGGCAATACTGTATATCCAGCCGTGAATCGTCAGGTCCTGACCTCGCGCCCACGCATCTTTGATAATATTGGTCTTGCAAACATTGATCACCTGCTCAGCCACGTTGAGTTCACAGACATGATTGACCGCCTCAGTGCTATCCTGGCCTTCAGATAGGTGGGCTCGATGAATGTACTGAACATCCTGAACATTGAGCAGCCAGTTATCAATGAGGCCTAACCGCTTTCTTTCTACTGACGCTCTCACCCCACCACAACCGTAGTGACCGCAGACAATGACGTGTTTCACTTTGAGGTATTCCACCGCGTACTGCATCACTGACAGGCAATTGAGGTCAGTATGTACCACCATGTTAGCCACGTTGCGATGAACAAACAGCTCGCCGGGCATGAGCCCAACAATTTCATTTGCGGGAACTCGGCTATCAGAGCAGCCAATCCACAGGTATTCTGGTGCCTGCTGCTTGGAGAGTTTCTCAAAAAAGGTGGGATCGCTCTCTTTGACGCTCTGCGCCCAAGCTACATTCTTTTCAAACAGCTCTTTCACCTAGGAGGCTCCCTTTTACGTAATGATTAACCGGATTTCGATTGGCCAGCCCAGTTTAAGGGGTCTCCCGACATAAAAAAACCGGAATTATCATCCGGTTTTTTAAGACGCCACTATTAAGGTGGCAATGCCGCTAAAGACTACTCTAGTTGTTTACGACGAATATCCTGTCCCCTCACCAAGTAAACCACTTGCTCGCAGATATTTTGGGCGTGGTCGCCCACTCGCTCTAACGACTTGAGCGCCCATAGAATGTTCATGGAACGAGAAATACTGCGGGGGTCTTCCATCATATAGGTAATCATTTCTCGCAGTGCTGTTTTATAATCCAAGTCGACCTGACTATCATCCTTCATGGTAGCGATAGCCGCTTCTGCATCAAACCGGGAAAAAGCATCCAGCGCATCATTGAGCATTTTTCTTACGCAGTTACCAATATGCCGCACTTCTATATAGCCACGCGGCGCATTTCCTTCCTCTGACAACTTGATTGCCATCTTGGCAATTTTCTGAGCCTCATCGCCAATACGCTCCAGGTCACGGATGGTTTTGGTCACGGCAATCACCAGACGCAAGTCACTGGCGGCTGGCTGACGCCGAGCAATCAGTGTGATGCAGGTTTCATCGATATCCATTTCCATTTTATCAATCCGCGACTCTGCGGCAATTACCCGGTCCGCCAAGCCACTATCCGCATCTTCCAGCGCTTTTATCGCATCGCCCACCTGCTTTTCTACCAAGCCACCCATTTCCAACATACTGGTTTTGATGTCTTCCAGGTCTTCGTTGAATTGCTTCGAGATGTGTTGATCAAGCTGTAACTTGTCCACTGGCTACTCCTACTAATAACTTTGCTAATAGCGCCTTTAACCGAAACGGCCCGTAATATAGGCTTCGGTTAATTCATGCTCCGGTGCGGTAAATACCTTTTCTGTTTCATTCACCTCGATCAGATGGCCCAGGTGAAAATAGGCTGTTCGATGGGAAACCCGTGCAGCCTGCTGCATCGAGTGAGTCACAATGGCAATGGTGTAATTCTGAGACAGCTCTGTAATTAACTCTTCAATTTTTGCCGTTGCAATAGGGTCGAGCGCTGAACAAGGTTCATCCATCAAAATCACTTCGGGACTGATAGCAATAGCGCGGGCAATACACAGCCGTTGCTGCTGACCACCAGAAAGCCCTGTGCCGGGCTGATCGAGACGATCTTTTGCTTCCGTCCACAAACCCGCACGAGTCAGGCTAACCTCAACAATTTCATCCAGCTCAGCACGGCGACTAGCTAGACCGTGTAAGCGAGGGCCATAGGCTACATTGTCATAAATAGTCTTGGGAAAGGGGTTGGGCTTCTGAAACACCATCCCAACCCTGGCGCGCAATGCCACCGGATCCATCTTGGAGGCATAAATATCTTCGCCATCCAATGTCAGCTCACCCGATACCTTACAGCTCTCAACCGTATCATTCATTCGATTGAGACTGCGCAGGAGCGTGGATTTACCACAACCAGAAGGGCCTATCATAGCAATCACTTCGTTCCGTGCGATATCGACATTCACATCAAAGATGGCCTGCTTATCCCCATAAAAAACATCCACGTTTCGCAGGCTCATTTTATGATCATCGGCAAATGGCACGCCCACTGCTTGATCCGGATATTGGGCATTATCCATTGCAGCTACACCCCGTTTTAACGACGGTTTTGGAACATTTGTCATCTACTTTTACCTCAAATACTGTCAACAAGCCCTGATATCGACCAACTTTGGTCATTATGCTACCAGCGGCGTTCCAATTTTTTGCGCAGTATCACTGCCAGAGTATTCATCACAATCAGGAACGCCAGCAACACCATAATGGCTGCCGAGGTCTTTTCCACAAAAGCGCGTTCAGGGCTGTCTGCCCACAAAAAAATCTGTACTGGCAACACCGTAGACGGATCGGTAAAACCACCGGGGACATCTACAATAAAGGCCACCATCCCGATCATCAGCAACGGAGCCGTCTCACCCAAAGCCTGAGCCATACCAATAATGGCACCGGTCATCATACCTGGCATGGCCAACGGCAACACATGGTGCAACACTACCTGCATCGGTGATGCACCGACACCGATAGCGGCATCCCGAATGGAAGGAGGCACCGCCTTAATCGCCGCACGGCTGGAAATAATAATGGTCGGCAAGGTCATCAGTGTCAGCACCAAGCCACCCACCAGAGGCACCGAACGCGGCACATGGAAAAAATTGATAAAGATCGCCAGCCCCAACAGCCCAAAAATAATTGAAGGCACCGCAGCGAGATTATTGATATTCACCTCGATCAGGTCAGTCCAGCGATTACGCGGTGCAAACTCTTCAAGATAGACCGCTGCGGCCACCCCAATAGGAAAAGACAGCCCAATGGTAATGATCAAGGTAAACAACGACCCCATCACGGCACCTCGAATACCGGCCAGTTCAGGCTCTCGGGAATCACCCTGAGTGAAGAAAATACGATTAAATCGCATCTCTACATCATCCGACTGAACCAACTGGTCAACCCAACCCTGTCGCTGTTCACTCATGCGCCCGACAAAAGCTCCGCCTTTACTGCCAATACTTTTGTAATAGGTGTCGATATCGTCATCGGCCACCAACCACAGAGTTTCCGTTTTATTCAATAGCTGGTGGTTGGCCGCGAGCCGATCACGCAGGTTGTAACCCGCGCCGTTACTAATTAAGCCGTAAAGTTCACGCTTAGCTTTGCGGCCTGTCACGTCTGAAAAACGATTTTTCAACCCACTTTTTACTATTCCATGAAAATCCGCCAATGCTAACTGCTGTGGGTCATTGAGGTCGGTAATACCCAGTACACTGGCATCATAGGTTACTTCCAACTGGATATAGGTTTGCTGAAAGGCCCTATAGCCTTTGCTGATAATATCCGTAAACAGCAGCACAACACACATCAAACCAAAGGCGATGGCCATGGCTCCATAGAGACGAAAACGCCTTTCTGCCCGGTAACGCTTTACCAAGCTGCGCTGAATTTGTTCTGTACGGGCTCGATTCAGATCAGCCTGGTTTAAATCACTCATACTGTTCCCGATATTTCTTAACCACACGCAGAGCAATAAAATTGAGCGCCAGCGTGACAACAAATAGCATCAGCCCCAAAGCAAAGGCCGCGAGGGTTTTGGGGCTATCAAACTCCTGATCGCCCACCAGCAACGTAACAATTTGTACCGTCACCGTGGTTACTGTCTCCAGTGGATTGGCGGTCAACTTCGCCGCCAAACCGGCCGCCATCACCACAATCATGGTTTCTCCAATCGCACGGGAAACAGCCAGCAGCACACCGCCGACAATGCCGGGCAGTGCCGCAGGGAAGATAACTTTTTTAATGGTTTCAGAGCGGGTAGCTCCCAAGCCCAACGAGCCATCACGAAGGCTCTGCGGCACAGCAGTAATCACGTCGTCAGCGAGAGAGGATATAAAGGGGATGATCATCACCCCCATGACCAAACCCGCAGCAAGGGCACTTTCTGATGAAACCTCAAGACCCACGCCTTCACCAGCTTTGCGAAGGAAGGGGGCAACCGTTAATGCGGCAAAAAAACCGTACACCACGGTAGGAATACCCGCTAAAATCTCAAGAGCTGGCTTGGCTAAACTTCGTACTCTTGGACTAGCATACTCTGCCAGGTAAATAGCAGACATCAAGCCCGCTGGCACCGCTACAAGCATGGCAATAAACGAAATCAGCAGGGTGCCCACAAATAGAGGGATCGCACCAAAGCTCCCAGATGAGCCCACCTGATCACTACGGATCGCCATTTGCGGGCTCCACTCCGTACCAAACAAAAATTCGGTAGCAGGCACCGCCTGGAAAAACCGTAGGGATTCAAACAGTACCGACAGTAGAATGCCGACAGTAGTAAAAATCGCCACACAGGCACAGGCCAATAAGATCCCCCGGAATACCCGCTCCACCTGCTGACGAGCACGAAGCTTGGGTGAAACCTTCACCCAACCCCAGCCCATACCGATGACGGCCAGCGACAACACCACTGCCGTCACTAAATTTCGACCTGTAGCACGAAGGCCTTGCAACGTGTCGGCTGCAGAGACCAAAGCGGGGTCAGCGGTTTCCGCGCTGAGTGCACCACTAGCAATGTTTTCGATGCTGTTCAGTAACAGGTTGTGTTCTGCAGCAGAGGTTGGTTGGTGGCCTTCCGGCAAACGTTCCATCAGCAGAATACTGATAATGTGCTCATCAAATATAAGCCACAATGCCAGTAAAAAAATTGACGGAAGCGCACACCAGATGGCTGCACGCATACCGTAGAAAAAGGGCAGGGAGTGTAGATGGCGAATACCACCTAGGGGTTGCGCAAGCGCCACCGAGCGCCCACGAGCCATGTAATAGGCAACGGCGCTGAGTACGAGAAGTACAATAAATAAGTTGGCTGTTTGCATTAAAGTTTCACTGACCTAATTTATTTTCCCTAAACCCTTTATTTAAAACGAGGGAAGGCCTGACAATTGTCAGGCCTTGGTTTATAGCGGCAAGTGGGAGAATACCGCTATGGCACCTACTTAAAGCTCTTCGCCCGCCATGGACTGCTTGTTCTTGATCGAGGCTGCATATTGAGCACGCAATTCAGCGGGCATCGGAATCATACCTTTCTCCGAGAGGTAGCCTTCTTCGCCCCAAGCTTTCTCACTGCTGAACTCCGCCAAGTAGCCTTCGATACCCGGAACGACACCCATGTGCGCCTTCTTAACATAAAAGAACAGCGGGCGAGAAATGGGATAAGACTTATTAGCAATAGTTTCAAACTCAGGCTCTACGCCCTCAACAATTGAGCCCTGTACTTTATCACTGTTTTGGTCGAGGAAAGAGAAACCGAAAATGCCTAGCGCATTAGGGTTGGCTTCCAACTTCTGAACGATCAGGTTGTCATTCTCGCCTGCCTCAATGTAGTGGCCGTCTTCACGAATCGCATGGGCAACGGCTTTGAAGACTTTTTTGCCTTCGGCATTGAATGCACTGGCAGGAATACCCAGCTTAGCCATTAGCATCTTAATTTCATCTGCATCTTTCGAAGCACGTAACGCAGCCAAGTCAGCAAATTTCTTTGCACCACCTTCCATTGCCAACTCAGAGAATGCATCCCGAGTACCAGAGGTAGGGGGTGGGCCAAGCACTTCAATCTTAGTATTGGGCAATGCGGGATTAACGTCTTTCCACGTTTTGTACGGGTTGGCAATCAGCTTGCCGTCCGGGCCAGGCACCTGAATAGCGAGCGCTAGAAACAAGTCCTTACGAGTCAGCTTCATTGCCTCTTTGGTTTTAGAATTGGCAACAACAATGCCGTCATAACCAATCAGCACTTCAATTACCTCAGTAACGCCATTGTCCTGACATAGTTTGTACTCAGAGGCTTTCATACGACGTGAAGAATTCGTCACATCGGGATGCTCAGTACCTACACCAGAACAGAATAACTTCATACCACCACCAGAACCCGTAGATTCAACTTTCGGCGTGGCATTACCTGTGGACTTACCAAAACGCTCTGCAACTACAGTGGCAAATGGGTAAACGGTAGAGGAACCAACAACACTCACATAATCGCGAGCGGCTGCCAGTACAGTAGTGCTCGCCATAGTCAGTGCTATAGCAGCGCCAGCAATGGCCAATTTATGGGTCTTTTTCACTTTTGCCTCCAGGGCTTGTCGTTAATCATCGAACGACATACTAGTTCTCAATAATGACAACTATATGAAAGCTCTGTGACAGTTGTGTGACAACGGGGCAGGGTTGTTATTTTGGGTGTCAGCTTTGCCCGCGTGTGAAGCCCGAGGAACAGGCATGTTCCTAGTCACAAATTTTAAAGACGGCGTATTTGTCACCGAGGCGGGAAACAAACTCCCTGTAGGAGCCTCCGTTATATTGAACGTATAATGAAAAACACTTTTATCAAAAACAATAAGAATACCACTTGTCATGACCCATACACTTATCCGTATTCTGGAACAACTGGCTAGAGGCATCGACTGCTTCACCGAGTGGACTGGCCGAATCATCGCCTGGCTGACGTTGGCTATGATGGCCCTTACCTGCATTGTCGTGGTGATGCGCTACTTCCTTGGGTCTGGCTCCATCGCCCTGCAAGAATCCGTTACCTATCTGCATGCGTTGGTATTTTTATTGGGCGCCGCCTACACCCTAAAGCGTGGAGGGCATGTACGGGTCGATATTCTCTACCAAAAATTTTCGCTGCGGAGCCAAGCACTGGTAGATGCCTTAGGCAGCTTGCTGTTCCTAATTCCCGTCAGCCTGCTGATTCTCATCTTCAGTTGGGACTATGTGGCTAACAGCTGGGCCGTCCATGAAATCTCTAAAGAAGCTCAAGGGTTACCCTGGGTGTATCTGCTAAAAACGCTACTGCTGGTGATGCCAATCACCCTGCTGCTGCAAGGGGTGGCAGAAATCATCAAGAACTTGCTATTCTTTTTTGGCCTCGGCGGTGAACACACTGGCGAACAACAAGAGGGGATGCTCTGATGGCAGAATTTATTCCCCTGCTGATGTTTGTAGTGGTCTGCCTAGTGTTGATGGCAGGCTATCCGGTGGCATTTTCTCTGGCTGGCACTGCACTGTTGTTTGCCTTGGTCGGCAATATGACGGGCCATTTTGATATGGCATTTCTCCACGCCTTGCCCAACCGTCTCTACGGCACCATAGATAACACCACGTTAATCGCCGTGCCCTTGTTCGTATTAATGGGCGTGATGCTGGAAAAATCCAAGTTGGCGGAAGACCTGCTCGACAGCATGTCCCTACTGTTCGGCAAATTCAAAGGCGGCTTGGGTATCTCTGTAGTGGTAGTCGGCATGCTGCTGGCAGCAAGCACCGGTATTGTCGGCGCTACCGTGGTCACCATGGGATTAATGTCCCTCCCCACCATGCTGAAACGCGGTTATTCGCCATCACTGGCCACCGGAGCTATTTGTGCCACGGGTACGTTAGGACAAATCATCCCACCCTCCATTGCCTTAGTTTTGCTGGGAGATATTCTCTCCAATGCCTACCAACAAGCTCAGCTCTCAATGGGTATTTTCACCCCCAAAACCATGTCTATCGGCGACTTATTTGTGGGCGCCGTTATTCCAGGCTTGTTATTGGTGGTGATGTATATCGGCTATCTGGTGATTATTGCCCGTCTCAAACCCCACCTCGCTCCCGTGGCCGAAGTAGATGACGACAACAGTCTCAGTGCTTTTCGACTCTTGCGGAGCCTGTTACCGCCAGTGGTTTTAATTGTTGCCGTGCTGGGGTCTATTTTGGGCGGTATCGCCACACCCACGGAGGCGGCTGGAGTCGGTGCATTCGGCGCTACGTTACTAGCACTCTCGCGGGGACAGCTCTCAATAGAGCGACTACGGGATGTTGCCCGTTCCACCACCGAAGTCACAGCCATGGTGTTTCTGATTCTTATCGGTGCTGCGATATTTTCGCTGGTGTTCCGTGGCTTTGGCGGAGAAGAACTGGTGGAAGGGCTATTCCACGATATGCCCGGCGGCAAAATTGGCGCCACTCTTGTGGTGATGGTAGTGATCTTTCTGCTCGGCTTTATCCTCGACTTTATTGAAATTACCTTTGTAGTGGTCCCCATCGTTGGGCCCGTACTGCTCGCCATGGGAGTAGATCCCATTTGGCTTGGCATCATGATTGCCGTTAACCTACAAACCTCTTTTTTAACCCCTCCCTTTGGTTTTGCCTTGTTTTACTTGCGCGGCGTAGCGCCTGATAGTATCAAAACCGGAGATATTTACCGGGGTGTTATCCCTTTTATAGGCATTCAGGTAGTGCTGATGCTGATGTTGGCCTTCTGGCCATCGCTTGCCACTTGGCTACCATCTGTGATCTTCTAGGTGTAAACCACCCGCAAGTCGCTATAACTAACATGAGGAGTCACTCGTGATCGCTATCAACCAACCACCACAACCACGTGGGGACCTGAGCCTGCAAACCATCGCCATGCCCAAAGACACCAATGCAAATGGCGATATTTTTGGTGGCTGGATGCTGTCACAAATGGATCTCGGTAGCGCTATTCTTGCCCAGCGTATTGCCAAAGGCCGAGTCACCACCGTTGCTATCAGCGGAATGGCCTTTCTACGCTCAGTACCTGTAGGCGCTATCGTCAGCTGCTACTGCGAGCTGATAGGGGTAGGCCGCAGCTCCATGACAATCAACGTGGAAGTTTGGATTAATATCGAGTCCACCAACAAGCCCGCCAAAGTGACTGAAGGTGAGTTTGTTTTTGTCGCGATTGATGACGATGGTAAAACTCGAGCGGTGCCAGAACAAAGTTAAAAACATCATTTCGCCGCCAACACTCTTTCATCACTTATAGATAAAACTAATGGCCAACTCCTGTCTCTGCAATCGTAATAAACCCTTCGACAAATGCTGTGGCCGATTTCTCACCGAAGGACTACGGGCTAAAACCCCGGAACAACTTATGCGCTCTCGTTATTCGGCCTATGCCCTGGGCGGCTACGGCGACTATTTGTTAGCAACCTGGTTTTCACCAACCGCTATTGGATTAACCGCCGAAGCGCTTTCTGAAAAAACGGTGGAATGGATAAATCTGGACGTACTCTCTAGCGAACAAAACGGCGATAAAGCGACGGTAGAATTTAATGCCTTTTTTCGCGAGCCGGGTCTTTCCGAGATTCAAGCCATGCATGAAATCTCCGTCTTTCAACGAACGGCCGGTCACTGGTTCTATGTGGGCGGTGAGGTGTCTACCCAACACTGATCATGACGTGGCGCCGGTTGACCGCCCGGACCAATCGACTTACCCTGTTTACAAATTTAATGTACGTCCATGTTAGAGAGTCATTATGCTCAAAATTATCATCATTATTATCGGTATTGCGCTGGTTTTATTTCTAGCACAACGCACGTTAGCCAACAAAAAAGGAGCCTCTGAGAATATGCAAAAAGGTATTGAGTTTATGACGGCCAATAAAGAGCAGGAGGGTGTGCAGACCACCGCCTCCGGATTGCAATATTTGGTGCTGACCGAAGGTACTGGTACTGAACACCCCGGCCCAACCGACATGGTAAAAGTACATTATCACGGCACATTAATTGATGGGGCCGTCTTTGACAGCTCGGTAGACCGTGGCGAACCCATTGGCTTTGCCTTGAATCAAGTTATTCCCGGATGGACGGAGGGTTTGCAGTTGATGGTGGTTGGTGAAAAAACTCGTCTGTTTATTCCCAGTAATTTAGCCTACGGCAACCGTAATATGGGCATAATTGGGCCAGGATCAACATTGATTTTTGATGTGGAGTTACTGGGCATTAACGAATAGTACAAAGCAACTATTAGAAAAGGGGGCCCCATTGGTTGCCCCCTTTTTTTTCGCCTAAGTATCTATTGTCTACTTTGTTTCAAGCGACATCCGCGTCCTCTAAACGCTGCATTAACTCTTGATAACCACCCACATACTCTTCACCGTAGAAAATTTGAGGAACCGTGCTCACGGGTTTACCCACTGTTTCTGCTAAATCGGCTGGACTAATGCCTTCTTCATGAATATCCACATAGCGGAAGGGTAGATCTTTAGATTCCAGCACTGCTTTAGCTTGGCGGCAAAAACCACAGGCTTGATGTCCAAAAATTGTATAGCGTTGCATAGGGTATCTCCTGTATGTGCTTAATCTAACCTACCTAATCATTGGGTAATACTATAACTCCAGGCTCCTTGATAGCTCCACTTGATTTCAACTATGCAACTGATAGCTACAGTTAATGACTCTGGTTACATAATAATTTTCGCCGTAACAACATTCGCAACAGTATGTAGGTCGCTCCCGCTGCTAATAAATGCTTAAGACTATGGCCACTGATCAGACCCAGCACCTGATGTATAGCTTGGTCATAGTGCTCTGCCACCTTGGCGAGAACGTAGAAAGTAAGTAACCAGATCAAATCCAAACTTCGGGTGTAACGAGATTTATGGGTTAACGCCACAGCAGGAATGATTATTAAGGGTACAAATTGCACTAGGGCATACAACCGTAAATCGCCTCTTCCTGCTTTCTCTGTAAAATACCAATACATGACACTGAAAAAACCGATAAAAATAAACGGATAAAGTAATTGTTTTTGTAGCTCTCGCTTAAAATATTCTGATAGGAGCCCGACCGTCAACGCCATAAAACCCATGGTCATAGGTAAGCGATCCCACACCAGTGTTTCATTATTAGGATTGAGGTGAAACCAGGATGAGCCAAAGCCCGTTAGGAATACACCCAAAAAGAAAAGACTATAAACAGGTGTTGTTGAATAATTATCGTGGTTTAGTTTTTGTTTTTTATTAAGAAACAAGCCGACTAACCCAACAATTATAAATGGTATGTTTGAAATTACATTACAGAAATTATTAATTCCATAGTAATTAATATAGTCGGAAAAATCATAATAATTTTGTGGCTGTGATATGGGATCAATAACAAAAAATAACGTAACTGTTATTAAAATAATTAAAACTACTATTAACTTCATTTTATTATTTCTATTTAGTTAATTACTCATCTAATATTTTTACCATTAAAATCACATCACCTGTATGTGGAATTAGCGGGTGGGGGACAATAGTTTGACGGCGAACCTCTTTATAATCTTGCTCATCATACAACCGTTTTGCTCCGGTATTTTCTTCGAAGACTAACAGGCTTAATTTATTAAAGCGCCGCAGCTGGGCCTGTTGTTTAGCCAATGCCAGAAACTGATGGCCAACTCCTTTTCCACGGTGCTCTGGATATAATGCCATGCCGCAAATGTAATAACTATTGTCTTCCTCTAATCGACTGTAGGGCGCCAGCACAGGATCTTCTCCCACGTCGCCAGATGCGCTCATAGGGAAGGCCACCATCATCCCTGCAATTTCACCACCAACCTCAACAATCGTACAATTTTTATAACTGAACACATTGTCTTCATTTTCATAGCGCCGTTCGCCTACATCCAGAACATCTTCTCCGAGCTTGACCGATTTTGCCCATATATAATCAGCCACACCATCAGAAGAGATGCTGTATAACTCCGCGATGGCTCGAGAGTCCTCTCTTTTTGCTGCACGAAAGAAAATCATTTGTCTGGCATCTCCAGGCCGCTATAAATAATGTTGACCCACTGGTCTGGCTTTAAAAAACCGCCACCCCAAATCGCATCTAATTCTTTAGTTGGTTTTACGACAACTACTTCATCTGCTGTTTTTCCCTCAGCCTTGAGCTCTCGTAGGCGCGTCAAAACGTTGCGGAGCATGTTTCTGTATTCCATTAATGCGGCTTTATTTCCCACCGGACCATGTCCTGGAATAATGACGGTGTTTTCGTCCGACATATCAATAATAGTTGTAGTGGCGGCAATAACCCCAGCAAGGCTGCCACCATGCTCCACATCGATGAAGGGATAAAATCCGTTAAACCAGACATCTCCTGTATGGATGACGTTGGCATTTTTAAAGTGCACCACTGTATCCCCGTCAGTGTGTGCATGATGGACATGAAACGCTTGGATGGTTTCACCATTGAGGTGAAAGCTGGTATCTGTACCAAAGGTAATAACTGGTAGAGCTTGCTTAGGTGAAGCGGGTATATCGGCATTAAATGCGGTGAGCCTGCTATCAACCGACAACCGCTTGCGCACATTGTCCTGAGCTACGATTATTGTTCCGGCTTTACCCAAGTTTTCATTACCCCCTGTGTGGTCATAATGCCAGTGGGTGTTAATCAAAAACCGCGGGCTGTCTCCGCCCATTTTTTTTATTTTATCTACAATTTTTCCTGTCAACGGAGCAAATTGATCATCAATTAAAAAGGTCCCATCTTCGCCAATAGATACGGCTAAATTGCCACCTTCGGCAATCATCACATAAAGGTTTTCTTTTATCGGTATTGTTTGGTATTCAATGGTATCCCAATGATGGTCTGCCACAACACTGCTTGATAAGACCAACCCTAAGCCCAAGCGGCACAAGTAAATAGCGAATTTATTCTTTTTTTATTCATGTTTTATTTTCCGATATTTTTAAATTAACGACTAAATGAACTATTCGTAGTGTAGACCTTTGCCCGCCCTTAGCTATTCTGGCCCGAGACAAAAAACCCCGGGGTTCTGCCCAGGGTTTAACGGTTTTCGATATGGAAAAATCATTTGTTAAAACAAATCTTCAATGGAGAGGTAACGTTCGCCTGTGTCGTAGCTAAAGACTAAAACGGTACTACCTGCAGGGATCTCATGAAGCGTTTGCTGCACAGCAGCAAGACTGGCTCCTGATGAAATACCTACAAAAATACCCTCTTCCTGGGCGCAGCGGCGGGTCATCTCAAAAGAGTCTTCATCGGTAACCTGAACAGTACCATCAAGAATTGCTGTATTCAGTACACCAGGGATAAACCCAGCACCAATACCCTGGATTCTGTGTAAACCCTTTGCGCCCCCACTAATCACTGGGGACTTCGTTGGCTCTACAGCCAACACCTTAGTATTGGGAAACTTTTCCTTTAGCACTTCTGCACAACCAGTAATATGGCCGCCCGTACCCACACCCGTAATCAAATAATCGATGCCGTCGGGAAAATCGGCCAGAATTTCCTTGGCGGTAGTATCCCGATGTACTTGTACGTTGGCGGGATTGTTAAACTGTTGGGGCATCCAGGCGTTATCGTTTTCTGCCAGCAATTGGTTGGCTTTCTCGATACAGCCCCCCATACCCAATTCTTTTGGGGTTAATACGAGCTCGGCACCAAGGGCTTTGAGGTAGCGTCGACGCTCAATAGACATGGATTCCGGCATGGTGAGCACCAATCGATAACCCCTGACCGCACAGACCATCGCCAAACCAATACCAGTATTCCCAGAGGTGGGCTCAATAATAAGGGTGTCTTTGTTGATCAAGCCCTTTGTTTCTGCATCCTCGATCATGGCCAAACCGATGCGGTCCTTAATACTGGCGCCTGGATTAAATCGTTCGGCTTTCATCCAAACTTCTATGTCACCGGGAAACAATTTGCCAAGGCGAATATGCGGTGTGTCGCCAATGGTTTCGAGAATATTGTTGTACTTCATGTTGGTGCCTCGTTTGTGCGTTGCGTGCTCAGTTCTTTATTCGGTTTATAAAGAGGTTAGCTTCATCTATGGACTTTTGCATATCGAGAATCAACGTGTTCACGTCACTGTTGATCGTGCTCAGCTCGCCCTTAAGGGCTGAGATCGCTTGGGCATTGAGATTGTGTTTGAGATATAAAACCTGATCCCGTAACGTGGTTAATACCGGATGAACGCTTTTTTCTGCCTTACGCATAGACTTGACCATTTGCTGGTATTTGTAGCGCGTATCGTGAAGCTTCTTGGCACTATCGTCCCGTAGGGTACGGTTCTGTATCTGTGCAAGCTCATCCTCCCACTCGTCAAACAGATCTTCTGCCACATCCTCAACACTATCTATATGACCACTTATAGCCTTAGCGGCTTGGTCGCTATCCTCATACTCTGCGTTGAGTTTGTTATAGCGTTTTTCCAGATCACCACCATCAAAATTGACCACAGCACGGTACTGCTCTAGAGCGTCTTTGAACTGTTCCTGGGTTTTCTCCTGAGCCTCCTGAGTCTCTTCAATCCGGTCCACCAGAATATCCCGCTTATGGACACCAACCTGCTCCCAAGCATCGTAATAGGCGGTTTCGCAACCGGCCAGTAGTATTAGCAAGGTGAATAAAACGATCTTTTTCATTCCGTAAACTTCCTTTCCTTCATGTTATGGCTCGGTCTCAGCGATTTTTCATCAATTTAATTACCCCAAAACCACCGCGGTGTTCATATAACGTGCTTCAGTTTATCGCAGCTACCGACCTCTTGTTCTGGTGATTGATCAACCTTATCAAACCCATTTGACAAATAATATATCAGAGCAAACAGCAGCAATGTTTCCAAGCCATTTGAAACAGGCCCTGTTAGATGAAAACCCTTACTATTCACGGGTTGCGACCTTATAATTGTCGGCTTTGCATGCTACAGGGGATCCTAGGTGTCACAAACTACACCGGATGTTTCGACATTCCAGGGGCTAATTTTAGCTTTACAACAATTTTGGTCTCGTCAGGGCTGCGTTATTTTGCAACCACTGGACATGGAAGTGGGCGCGGGTACGTTCCATCCGGCCACTTTTTTGCGCGCTATTGGGCCAGAAACCTGGAACAGTGCTTATGTTCAACCCTGCCGCCGTCCCACCGATGGCCGCTACGGTGAAAACCCTAATCGGCTGCAACACTATTACCAATTTCAGGTGGTACTGAAGCCCTCCCCGGATAATATTCAGGATTTGTATTTGGAATCCCTTCGCGAGCTGGGTATCGATCCCACTGTTCACGATATCCGTTTCGTTGAAGACAACTGGGAATCACCCACGCTGGGCGCCTGGGGTCTTGGTTGGGAAATCTGGCTGAATGGCATGGAAGTAACCCAGTTTACCTATTTTCAGCAAGTAGGTGGACTGGAGTGTTTCCCTGTCACCGGTGAAATCACCTATGGGCTTGAGCGTATTGCCATGTACCTACAGGGTGTGGACAGTATTTATGACCTGGTTTGGACCGAAGGCCCGGCAGGTAAAGTGACCTACGGTGACGTGTTCCATCAAAATGAAGTGGAGATGTCAGCCTACAACTTTGAAGAGGCGGATGTGGACTTCATGTTCCAGAGCTTCGACACCTACGAGCGAGAGAGTCAGCGCCTGATCGAAAAAGGCCTGCCATTACCCGCCTACGAAATGGTCATGAAAGCCTCCCACGCCTTTAACCTGCTGGATGCCCGCCACGCTATTTCGGTGACTGAGCGCCAGCGGTTTATTTTACGCGTTCGCACCTTAGCCCGGGCTGTGGCCAAAGCCTATTTTGAATCTCGATTGGCGCTAGGCTTTCCACTGGCACCAACGGCACTGGCTGACGAAGTAAGGCAACAGGCTGCGGAGGCGAAACAATGAGCGCTGATTTTTTAGTCGAGATAGGCACCGAAGAACTCCCTCCCAAGGCGCTGCTGACCCTGTCTAATGCATTCCGCGATGAAATTCTCACTCGGCTTAGCACAGAACAGCTTGCGTTTGGCGAAGTACAGACCTTTGCCGCACCTCGCCGCCTTGCGGTTGTTATTAAAGGATTAGACGAGCAGGCGCCCACTAAAGAAATTATTGCCTGGGGCCCGCCAGTCAAGGTTGCCTTTGATGCCGATGGCAGCCCTAGTCGTGCTGCGGAGGCGTTTGCTAAGAAAAACGGTGTTCCCGTCGATGAGCTAGCCAATAAAATCGAAAATGATGGGAAGCAGGACAAGCTGTGCCATCGTGCTACTGAGCCAGGCCGCATAACGACGAATTTGCTTGGCCCCATTGTTGAAGCTGCACTGGCGGCACTTCCCATTCCGAAAAGAATGCGCTGGGGTGCTCGCCGCGAGGAGTTTGTACGCCCGGTTCACTGGATAGTGATGCTACTGGGCAATGATATAGTCAACGCACAGGTGATGGGGCTTTCTGCCGGAAATACCAGCCGCGGGCATCGCTTTCATAGTAAAGGCGATATCGCTATTCAGTCGCCATCACGTTATGAAGACAGTCTTCGTTCAGCTCATGTCATCACTAATTTTGCTGAGCGCCGAGAGCTAATTCGCCAAGGTGTGATAACAGCTGCCGAGAATGCTGGCGGTGTGGCTGTGATTAGTGATGCCCTGCTTAATGAAGTGACCGCTCTCAATGAGTGGCCCGTTCCGTTGCTTGGCCGTTTTGAAGAGCGTTTTTTGGCCGTCCCCTCTGAAGCATTGGTTTCTTCAATGGCGGAACATCAGAAGTATTTCCATGTGGTGAATAGCGATGGACAGCTACTGCCGATGTTTATCACCGTGGCCAATATCGAGAGTAAGGATCCAGCACAGGTTATCAATGGTAACGAGCGGGTTATTCGTCCACGATTGGCCGATGCGGCTTTTTTCTACGAAACTGATAAAAAATCTACCCTTGAAGTCCGCCGCGAATCTTTGAAAAGTATTGTCTTCCAGGCCAAGCTTGGTTCGGTTTTTGACAAGACTGAGCGAGTTGCACGACTGGCTGAAATATTGGCCCCCATGACGGGCGCAGAGCCACCCTTGGCAAGAAGAGCGGCCGAGTTAAGTAAGTCTGATCTGGTAAGCGAAATGGTCGGTGAATTTGACGACCTGCAGGGAACAATGGGCCGCTACTATGCCATCAATGATGGCGAGCACGCCGAAGTCGCCGAAGCCTTATTTGAGCAGTATTTACCCCGCTTTGCCGGTGATGCCATTCCCATTACCGCCACGGGTGCCACGCTAGCACTCGCTGATAGGCTGGACACGTTAGTGGGTATTTTTGGTATTGGTCAGCCTCCCACCGGATCCAAGGATCCCTTTGCCCTCCGGCGCGCAAGCCTCGGTGTCTTAAGGATTATTGTGGAGCGTGGCATCGACCTCGATCTTCATGAAGTATTGACTGCCGCTGTCTCTCAGCATACTAGTTTAGGCACTGATTCTGGTGCTATTAAAGCCACAAGTAAGCAAGTGCTTACTTACATTATAGATCGCCTCAGGTCTTGGTATGAAGATGAAAATATTCCAACTGAAGTCTTTCAGGCTGTTGCCGCAAGGCAACTTAGCAATCCACTGGATATTCACCAGCGGGTTCAGGCGGTTCATGCCTTCAACCAACTTGCAGAAGCCGCAGCGCTAGCCGCCGCAAATAAACGAGTCTCTAATATTCTGTCCAAGCAAGTCGACAGCACGATACCTGTAGAAGTGGATAACACTCTGCTGGTGGACAGCGCAGAAAAAGCATTGGCCCTTTCTCTGGCCGAGCTAACAACCGAGGTAAAACCACTCCTGCAAGATCGCGACTATACCGAAGTGCTGAAGCAACTGGCCAGATTGCGCCAGCCCGTTGATCAGTTTTTCGATGATGTCATGGTCATGGTGGATGATGATACTTTGCGTAACAATCGGCTGGCTCTTTTGCAGCAACTCCGCAATCTGTTCCTGGAAGTAGCGGATATTTCACTGCTGGCTCCTTCGAAATAAGTCGCAAACCTGATGACTGGTATATTGCTCCATATGGCATTAAAAAAATGACCAAGCTCGTTATCCTCGATCGCGACGGGGTTATCAACGAAGACTCCGACGCCTATGTTAAGTCGGTGGATGAGTGGATTCCCCTGTCCGGCAGTATCGACGCCATTGCCCGCCTTTATCAGGCGGGTTACACCGTAGTAGTAGCCACCAATCAGTCTGGTATTGGCCGCGGCCTGTTTGATCTAGATGACCTCGAGGCGATGCATACCAAATTAACGGGCCTTCTAGCCGATGCTGGTGCGGAATTGGGAGGCATTTTCTACTGTCCCCACGGCCCCGATGATGGCTGTGGCTGCCGTAAGCCAGCCCCGGGGTTGCTCAATGCCATAGCCAGTGAGTTTGAATTATCTCTGAGCGGTGTACCGCTTATTGGTGACAGCTTGCGAGACCTCCAGGCGGGGCTTGCTCATCACTGCAATCCCATTCTGGTTCGGACCGGCAAAGGTGCCAAAACTGAGCCCAGGCTAGTTGAGCAACGGGACACGGAACTACAGCATGCCCAGGTATTTGACGATTTATCTCAAGTGGTAGATTATCTTTTAGCTACTAAAGAAACTGATAAACAATAATGAAAACGGTTATCGCTTTTACACGTTCTGTACTATTTTATGTGGTTTATGGGGTAGTTCTGGTAGTTTTCGGCACAATTACCTGCACAATTGGCCTTTTAATGCCATACCGTATGCGCCAAAACGTAACAACCTGGGCAAATGCTATTATCATTAAATGGCTCAACGTGAGCTGCGGGATTACCCTTCAGATTGATGGCCTTAATAACATCCCAGACACCCCCTGCGTGGTGCTCAGTAAGCATCAGTCCGGCTGGGAAACCTTTTACCTTCAACGACTTTTACGCCCCGTGAGCACTATTCTCAAGAAAGAATTGTTCTGGATTCCTTTTTTTGGCTGGGGGCTTTACTTTATGCACCCCATTGCCATCAATCGAGGAAACCCCAGAGAAGCGATGAAACAAATATTAGCTCAAGGCAAACAGCGTCTGGCCCAGGGTAATAATGTGCTGATTTATCCCGAGGGCACTCGAACGCCTATAGGGCAGACCGGAAACTATGGCCGTAGCGGTGCAGCCCTTGCTATTGCTGCTGGCGCGCCCATTTTACCGGTGGCTCAGAATGCCGGATACTGCTGGCCAGCCCACACTTTTATTAAACGACCAGGCCGTATACACGTGGTTATTGGTGAACCGATAAATACCACTGGCGCGGACAGTCGGCAGCTAACTGAACAGGTGAAAGGCTGGATTGAATCTACCCAAAAAACGCTTTCACATACCTAAATAATCGCGATTAATAGATTCTGGCTTCCTATTTACTGTCGCCTGAACTTCTTTTACCCTGTTAACCATTAACAACTGGTGAATGGATGCCATGAATACTTTTGATAACGGGACTTATAACGGCCCAGAACAACCCAAAGAGCAGCGTAGAAAAAAGGCTGACCGCAGAGATGATGTTCGCTTCGAGCCGAGTAAGGACGATCGAAGGAAGAGCGCAGGTCGCCGGAAGGACGATGGGAATGTCTGGCACCAGCACGAGGTATAACATTGTGTACCAAAAAAGCTGGCTATTTTAGCCAGCTTTTTTATTACCCAGCCTCGCTATATATCCAGGTTAGTGACGGCTAACGCATTTGTTTCAATAAACTCGCGACGCGGTTCTACCTGATCGCCCATCAGGGTAGTAAACATCTGATCAGCAGCTATAGCGTCCTCAATGGTGACTTTTAACATCCGCCGAGCCTCCGGATTCATGGTGGTATCCCACAGCTGAATCGGGTTCATTTCACCCAGCCCTTTATAGCGCTGAATACTGTAACCTCGACGGGATTCCTTCATTAACCAGTCTAACGCCATACTGAAACTCTCAACGGGCTCAGTGCGCTCACCGCGCTGGATATACGCACCCGTCTCAATCAAGCCCTGGAGCTGCTTACCGAGTGAGACAATTGCTCCATATTCACCAGAGGTGAAAAAATCATAGTTGAAATGGTAGCTGGTTGGCACACCGTGGGCTGTTATCTCTATGCAAGGAAGGTAAACCTGACGCTCTTTATCTGCCTCAGCAGTGACTTGATAGCGACTACTCCCCGCCAAATTCTCCCGCTCTAGGGACGCTGATAGACCCTCGCACCAGGCCTCCACATGGGCTTTATCGCCAAGACTGTCACTATTCAGAGCCGGCATATAGACCATTTTTTGTAAAATACGCTCAGGATAAACACGTGACATACGTGTAATAATCGTCATCACACGACGGAAATCATTCACCAACGCTTCTAGAGCACTACCGCTGATTCTAGGTGCATCCGCATTGACATGTAGACTAGAATTCTCTAAAGCAGATTGAGTCAAAAAGTCTGTAAGTGCTTGATCATCCTTAAGATATTGCTCCTGCTTACCCTTGCTAATTTTGTAAAGTGGTGGCTGCGCAATGTAAATATTCCCACGTTCTACCAGCTCTCGCATCTGCCGGAAGAAGAACGTAAGCAGTAATGTTCGGATGTGTGATCCATCCACGTCAGCATCTGTCATGATCAGAATGGTATGGTATCGCAACTTATCTGGATTAAATTCATCAGTACCTATACCACAACCCAGTGCTTTGATGAGGGTTCCCACCTCGACACTGGACAGCATCTTGTCAAAACGCGCTTTCTCTACATTAAGAATTTTACCTTTCAAAGGCAATATGGCTTGAGTTCTGCGATCTCGACCCTGTTTAGCTGAGCCGCCTGCCGAATCACCCTCCACTAGATATATTTCTGAGAGTGCAGGATCTTTTTCCTGACAGTCTGCCAGCTTTCCAGGAAGCCCGGCGATATCTAATGCGCCTTTTCGCCGCGTCATTTCACGCGCCTTCCGCGCGGCCTCACGCGCCCGAGCAGCATCCACCATTTTCATCACGATACTTTTTGCTTCTTTCGGGTTTTCCAGTAAATAGTCGGTAAAATTGTTGCCCATTTCCTGCTCAACAGCCGTTTTTACTTCTGAACTAACTAATTTATCCTTAGTTTGAGAAGAAAACTTGGGATCAGGTACTTTTACCGAAACAATAGCCGTTAACCCTTCCCGGGCATCATCTCCTGTAGTGCTGACCTTGCTGGTCTTACCGAATCCTTCTTTTTCAATATAGGTGTTGAGACTTCGAGTGAGCGCCGATCTGAACCCCGCTAGGTGAGTACCACCATCGCGTTGTGGAATGTTGTTGGTGTAGCAAAAAATATGCTCCTGATAGCTATCATTCCATTGCAGTGCCACCTCAACACTAACACCATCATCACGATGAGCATCAAAATGCATGACCTGATTAATGGGTGTTTTGTTGGTGTTAAGGTACTCAACAAAAGCTTTCAGGCCACCCTCATACTGATAGATATCTTCTTTTCCAGTGCGCTCGTCTTTTAAGACGATACGCACACCAGAATTAAGGAATGACAGCTCTCTCAGCCGTTTAGCCAAGATTTCATAGTGAAAACGGATATTAGTAAAGGTCTCAGTGGACGGTACAAAGTGTACTTCTGTCCCCGTACTTGTTGTTTGACCCACCACGGCCAGAGGAGCCAGCGGCACGCCGTGACTGTAGTGCTGTTCGTGGACATTTCCGCCCCGCCTAATGGTCAAACGCAGCTCCTTCGAGAGCGCATTCACCACGGAGACACCTACGCCATGTAGGCCACCAGAAATTTTATAGCTATTCTCGTCGAATTTACCACCTGCATGAAGCACGGTCATAATCACTTCAGCTGCGGACACACCCTCTTCATGGATTTCTGTGGGAACACCACGACCATTATCTGATACAGAAACAGATTCATCGGGGTGGATGGTCACCATAATTTCTGAGCAGTGGCCGGCCAAAGCCTCATCGATGGAGTTATCGACAATCTCGAACACCATATGATGTAACCCAGTACCGTCGTCGGTATCACCGATATACATTCCGGGGCGTTTACGAACTGCATCCAGGCCTTTTAGTACCTTAATGCTCGACGAATCGTAGCTCTGCTCTTCACTCATACGAGAAACCTAAATTCCTATGTTTTAGTATTAACGACTACTCTTGTGTAATTTGCCCATGTTCCACGTGGAACATACGCACATTCTCTTCCTCATCAGGCCAAGATGATCTTAGATCGCCCCGAACAACGCCTGTGATAAAAACCTGAGCACCCAACCTGTACAAAAGCTTACCCACCTTGAGCCGATGCTCTAAATCTAGCTCGGAGGGTAGGTCGTCTAACAAGTAGAGACACTGGCACCCTGTTCGCTCACGATACAAGAAACCCTGAGCTACCTGCATAGCCGTAACAAGGATTTTAATTTGCCCTCTGGACAAAATATCGCTTGCTGGCTGCTTGTTAAATCGAACCCTCAGGTCAGCACGATGGGGGCCGTGATACGTTGTGTTTCCTTGGAAATCTCTCTGACGGTCAGCCAGTAACACATCACTTAATTTTTTAGTATTGTCCCAACCCGCATAATGCTTGAACTCAAAGCCCTCCAAGGGTGAGAGCTCTGCCAACACCTCCGTAATCCGCGGAATCAAATCCGCCAAGTACTGCTCACGGTAATGGTTTATTTGCTCCGCCAAGCACACAAATTCGGCGTCCCAAACCCCCATTAATGTATCGTCCATTCTATCACGGCGAAGCAAGGAATTCCGTTGTTTCAAGGCCCTCCGAAATCTCTGCCAGGTATCACGGTAATTATGTTCCACGTGGAACACGCCCCAGTCGATAAACTGCCTACGGAACTGTGGCCCCCCGTCCAAGAGGTGAAAGCTATCTGAATTAAGCACGAGCAAGGGCATAGCTTCAGCTAGGCCGGATGAATTAGTAACTGGCTGTCCATTTACCTTAAAGAGAAAATCACCCTGCCTGGAGCGGCTCACCCCCAAAGGAATATCATTTCCCTCTTTTTCCAGCAAGCCAAAAACAGTGCAGTTTTCTTCGCCCTGATTAATGACGGGGCTTAACGTACGCGTTCGAAAAGAGCGGCCCCTGCCAAGCAGATAAAGGGCTTCTAGCAAACTTGTTTTGCCGCTTCCGTTTGGACCGTAGAATAGGTTTGCGCTTGGTGATAAAGAAAGCTGGATATGCCTAAGGTTTCTCAACCCATGCACATCCAGCTTTTTTAGATACATACTAGGCGAGGCTAGATAAAGGGGTCAGAGCCGCATTGGCATAACAACATATACTGCACTTTCATTTTCTGGATCTTCTATCAAAGCACTACTATTCGCGTCAGAGAGCGTAAACCTGGCCATCTCTCCACGCAAAACATTAAGAACATCAATGACATAGCTGACATTGAATCCTACTTCCAGCTCTTCGGAGGAATAATTAACGGTCACCTCCTCCTGCGCCTCTTCTTGCTCTGGGTTATTGGCAACCAGGGTCAACTGGCCCTGTGATAATAACAAACGAACGCCGCGATATTTCTCATTGGACAAAATCGCTGTGCGGCTAAACGCATTTCGCAATTCTTCACGACTGCCCACCATTTGCTTGTCCCCACCTTTTGGTAGAACTCGGTCGTAGTCAGGATACGCCCCATCCACCAACTTTGAAGTGAAACGAAAATCTGCCGTGGCGATACGAATATGGTTGTTACCGAGCACAACCGACACCTCTCCCTCATCTGATAACAGGCGGGATAACTCAATTACCCCCTTACGTGGAAGAATAACTTGGGTTAATCCTTCCGCCAGACCGGGGACCTGTGCATCCATCATCGCCAACCTGTGTCCATCCGTCGCCACTGCACGAACGCGTTCATTGCCTACCTCAAGCAACATACCATTGAGATAGTACCGAACATCCTGCTGCGCCATGGCAAAGGCCGTGTGATCGATAAGCTTTTTCAAGGCACGCTGCTCTATCGAAAACTCACACTTTCCAGGACCATCATCCACATTGGGGAATTCATTCGCTGGGAGCGAAGAAAGAGTGAATCGACTACGCCCGCTGGTAACTTGAACCCGGCCACCATCGTCTGAAAAAGTGATCTCGGCACCATCCGGAAGTGAACGACAGATGTCCATCAACTTGCGGGCTGGAACCGTTATCTCCCCACCCTCTGACGAAGACATTAGAGACAAATGCCCCACAATCTCAACCTCCAAATCAGTTCCCGTTAGGGATAAGCGGCCATCATTAAGGTTGATGAGAACATTTGATAAAATGGGTAGCGTCTGGCGCCTCTCTACGACCCCAACAACTAACTGTAGGGGCATCAGAAAATCTTCGCGGGAAACTGAAAACTTCATCGGTTAATTTCTTCCAAGTAGGCTGGGTTATAATTTTTTCTTATAATAATCCAATAGCTGCCAATAATCAGGTAGTTAACGTTCTTAATAACTGTTTTACGTCCTCACCAATATCCCGATTTGTTTCTTGCAGCTCTTTCACCTTTCTACAGGCATGTAGAACGGTCGTGTGATCACGTCCACCAAAAGCCTCTCCAATCTCTGGCAAGCTATGATTTGTAAGCTCCTTAGCAAGAGCCATCGCGACTTGACGAGGCCGAGCAATAGACCGGCTTCGCCGCTTAGAAAGCAACTCAGACATTTTAACCTTATAGTACTCCGATACCACCCGCTGGATATTATCAATTGTAACGAGTTTATCTTGAAGGGCGAGAAGATCTTTTAGCGATTCCCGTATGAGCTCTATATTAATAGGACTACCCGTGAAGTGAGCGCTTGCTATCACCCTCTTAAGCGCCCCTTCAAGCTCCCTGACATTAGAGCGTATCCGTTGCGCGATAAAAAAAGCCGCATCATTAGGAAGATCTATTTTTGCCTGTTGTGCTTTTTTAATTAAGATAGCAACTCTTGTTTCCAGCTCTGGCGGCTCAACCGCAACGGTAAGCCCCCATCCAAAACGTGACTTGAGGCGCTCCTCAAGACCATCAATTCCTTTTGGATAACGGTCACAGGTGAGGATCATTTGCTTCCCGCCCTCAAGCAACGCGTTGAACGTATGAAAAAACTCTTCCTGTGAACGCTCCTTCCCAGCAAAGAACTGTATGTCATCAATTAGTAACGCATCAACTGAACGGTAAAAGCGCTTAAAGTCATTAATGGCATTTAACTGTATTGCCTTAACCATATCGGCAACGAAACGCTCAGAGTGTAGATAAATAATTTTAGCATTGGGTTTTTGTTGCAGAATCCCATTTCCCACGGCATGCATAAGGTGGGTTTTACCCAAACCAACACCACCGTATATAAACAGTGGATTATAAGATCCCCCTGGATTTTCAGCCACCTGCTGGGAAGCCGCCAAGGCGAGCTGGTTTGATTTACCCTCAACAAATGATTGAAAGGTAAAAGTCTGATTTAGATTACCCCGGTGATTCAGGCCGCCCTCTACATCGGGCTTTCTTACCTCCGGTTGTACCTGGATACGGGTCGTTGCAGGAAAAGATGTCTTGTCTAGCAACTTGGGAAACGCTGGCGTCCGCTCTCTCTGTAGCGTGGACTGCTGGCTAGCATGAATGGGTTGCTGCCCCGTGTTTGACTCAACAATCACCGCACAGTGTTCGCCCTGAAGTTGCTGGTATATCTCAACAATTCGCTCTAGAAACTTATCCGTCACCCAGTCTTTCACAAAACGATTAGGCGCAAGCAACCGAATATCGCTTGATAGTTTAGATTTACCGTCTTGGCTAGTGTCTAACTGTAATGGTCTTATCCAAGTATTAAACTGCTGAGCTGGCAGTTCTTCCTGAAGGTAGCCCAAACACTTTTCCCACAAAACTTGAGCCAAGCTTTTCCCCTTTTTTACGTCACTTCAAACGAGCAGATGACTTTTTATTCGGCCCCTAGTCTAGCCACAAAGAACAGAGTTATCCACACCTTTCGGTAAAAACTTATTTAGGGAGTTATTTTATAATTCTGATATATTTCAGCATGTTAAGTGATTATTGTGGGCTGTTGTTTTGCACAGTATCTGAGGGTGTTGCTGGCTATTTTTTAGCCAAATCCTGTGGATAACTTGTTAGTATTTTGTGGGCTGACAGTGGATTTCCAGTAATATGAGTAAGTTAGCGAAAATGGCGGCTGGTGGATATGTTATTAATACCAACTATGGAAATGCTGCCTCCAATTACATTATTTTCCAATACAGAAACTGGAAAAAATCTTACCAAGCAAATCATCATTGGTGAATTCACCGGTAATTTCCGAAAGAGACTGCTGAGCCTGTCTCAAATCTTCGGCCAACAACTCACCGGCCCCCGCTTCGCATAATTGTTTGGCGCCAGCAGTTAAATATTCTTGTGCGGCCTGTAGCGCTTCTGTATGACGCCGCCTAGCAGTAAAGCTCCCTTCATTACTTCCGGTATAGCCCATACATTCCTTGAGATGCCCGGTAAGAATATCAAGGCCCACCCCTTGTTTTGCAGACAGCGTGATAACCGGATGATGGCCGCTAGAAACCCCAGCCGGCAACCCCGAAATATCGCCCTTGTTCAAAACAAAACTAAGGCGACCTTGCTTTGGAGAGTCCCTCTCTGGATAACGCTCGAAATATTCTGGCCAGTTTTTTCTTGGGTCTAAAGAGTAGTCTTGGCTGCTGTCGATGACAAACAAAATGCGATCCGCCTGATCAATTTCCTGCCAGGCGCGTCTTATTCCTTCCTGCTCAACAGCATCGCCAGTGTCTCTTAATCCGGCCGTATCTATGACGTGCAGCGGCATGCCATCTATATGAATCTGTTCGCGAAGTACATCGCGAGTGGTGCCTTCTATGTGCGTAACAATGGCGCTATCACGGCCAGAAAGCGCATTTAGCAAACTTGATTTACCCGCATTCGGCTTCCCGGCAATAACCACCGTCATGCCTTCTCTCATCAGCGAGCCCTGATAAGCTTGATCAATTACTCGCTTCAATTGTTCTTGCAACGCTTTGAGAGCAGCTAACACCTTGCCGTCCGCCAAAAAATCAATTTCCTCTTCCGGAAAATCGATCGCGGCTTCAACATAAATTCGCAAGGCTGTCAGGGATTCAACCAAACTATGAATCTGCACAGAAAACTCACCTTGAAGTGAACGAAGTGCACAGCGCGCAGCCTGATCAGATGTCGCATCGATCAAGTCAGCAATGGCCTCAGCCTGGGCAAGATCAATTTTGTCATTGAGGAAGGCTCGCTCGGAAAACTCTCCCGGTCTGGCCAGTCGTGCGCCCAGCTCAAGCGCCCGACGTAATAGCGCATCCATAATAATCGGGCCACCGTGACCCTGGAGCTCCAGAACATTCTCTCCGGTAAACGAGTGTGGCGCAGAAAAATAAATGGCCAGGCCTTGATCGATGGCTGAACCACCTGAATCAAGAAATTTTGTGAACACTGCCAACCTCGGCTCTGGCTGTCCTGATAACAAGCCGCCAAAAAAAGGTGTCAAGTTTTTTCCAGAGATACGTAAGATTCCGACCCCTCCTCGGCCCGGGGGGGTGGCAATAGCCGCAATGGTGTCTTGATCACTGGCAGATAACATTTTTAATTTTCCAGAAAAAAGGCTCCCTATGAGGAGCCTTTAAATCTATTTTTTAGCCGACGCGCCTTCAATTTGGCGGGTTATCAACCACTGCTGAATAATGGAGAGTCCATTGTTCACCGTCCAATAAAGCACCAAACCCGCAGGGAAGAACATAAAAAAGAACGTAAACGCAATAGGCATCATTTGCATGACCTTGGCCTGAGTGGGATCAGGTGGGGTCGGGTTGAGCTTCTGCTGAATGAACATGCTGGCACCCATAATCAGAGGAAGCACAAAATAAGGGTCTTTTATCGATAAATCATGTATCCAAAGAATCCAGGGTGAGTGTCGCAGCTCGACGCTCTCGAGTAGCACCCAATAGAGCGCAATAAACACCGGCATTTGAACCAAAATGGGAAGACAGCCACCCATTGGGTTCACTTTTTCACGCTTGTAGAGGCCCATGGTTTCCTGAGACATTTTCTGTCGATCATCGCCATACAGCTCTTTCAGTCGGGCCATTTCTGGTTGTAATCTCCGCATATTAGCCATGGACTTATAGCTAGTGGCAGAAAGACGGAAAAACGCGGCCTTGATCATCATGGTTAACAGGATAATCGACCACCCCCAATTACCGAGAAATTCATGAAGCTGGTAGAGTACCCAAAACAGGGGTTTTGCAATCCACCAAAGCCAGCCGTAATCGACGGTTAGATCAAGATAAGGTGCGATTTTCTCCAGTCGATACTGGTCTTTTGGCCCCGCATAAAAAGCGGCGCGCATCTCATTTTTCTCACCCGGTTCGACAGTAACCAAAGGAGAGGTGAAGCCAAATACATAAAGGTCCTGATTACCCAATTTCCGCAAGTTAAATGTGTTGGTTGTACTTTGGTCCGGCACCCAGGCACTGATAAAGTAGTGTTGAACCATTGCAAGCCAGCCGCCCGTTACGGTGTCCTTAAATGACTCATCTTCGATGTCTTCAAAATCCATCTTCTTGTAATTTTCATCAGTACTAGTCAGTGCCGCGCCAAGGAAAGGCTGCATTCCCATGCCCCCCCCTTCTGTTGGGTTGTGACTGTCTCGTTTAATTTGCCCAAACAACCCTGCCTTCCAGGTTTCACTACTCTGGTTATCTATGTGATAGGCGAGTCCTACCAAATAGTCCCCTCGGCTAAAATTGAACCGTTTGGTGATAAGAACACCGCCTTGCTCAATCGTTAAATCTACCTGCAACGTGTCTTGCCCGGCCTCTAGTGTGTAATGGTCAGAACCAGCCTTAAATAGCGGCCGCCCTGCCGCAGTATCAGTACCATTAGCACCAATCAAACCGCTCTGGGCTATGTAGGTTGTGCTCGCTGTTCGGTTGAGCAAAATAAAGGGGTTGTCCGTTTCATGCAGTGCTGTGAGGTGTTTGGGCAACTCTACTCTAACAATATCACCACCAAGGGTGTCAATCAGAACCGTCAGCACATCGGTAGACACCCGAACTAAGCGGGTATTTTTAGCTGCAATCGTTTCAACTAACTGCTCTGGCTGCTCCTCAGGAAAACTGGGCAAATCGCCTACAGATGATACAAGCTCAACTTGCTCTGACGGATTAGCGTTCATCTCTGGTAACTCCGGAGTCACCATTGCCTCTACTGCGGCAGTATCCACCTTTGGTGTATTCGCCTCCTGGTAGGTGTTCCATTCCAGAAACAGCATATAACCCACCCCCAGCATGGCGCTAATAAGAAGTGAGCGTTGCCAATCCATATTTATTTCAACTCTGTTTTTTGTTTGGGTTGGGGTACCGGGTCATATCCCCCGGCGTGATAGGGGTGACATTTTATAAGGCGGCGCAAGGTAAGATAAACCCCCTTTAGCACGCCATACTGATTTACAGACTCTTCCGCATAACATGAACAACTGGGGTAGAACCGGCAGTTGTTGCCTATAAACGGGCTAACCAACAACTGGTAGCCTCTAATGGAGGTTGTAATCAGTTTTCGCATGACTGATCCACCTGTAGTTTGCGTGATAAACGTCGCCACGAATTTTCAACCAGCTCAGTTTGCTCTTTGGGCGACAACTTATCCATACCAGGGCGAGACAGAAATACAACATCTAACGAATCTAGTTGCTGTTGGGCCAAACGAAAGGTCTCTCGTACAACACGCTTCACACGGTTACGGTTCACTGCGTGCCGAATATGCTTTTTTGCCACCACAAGACCCAACCGCGGATGCGACAATTGATTCGGTCTGGCCAGCAATAAGAGGTGAGGGTGGGCAACTTTAAAGCAGGTGCCACCAAAAACAGCCTGGTAAGCCCGGGCCGTTAAAAGGCGTTTATTTCTGCAAAACGTTGCTTCGGGCATGTTTTATTTGGGCATAGCCCTGCCCTAAAGAATGGGCTGGCAATTATGCGGCTAGGCGCTTGCGACCTTTTGCTCGACGACGGTTGATCACCATGCGTCCGCTTTTTGTGGCCATACGAGCCCGAAAACCGTGTGTACGCTTGCGTTTCAGTACGCTTGGCTGAAATGTTCTTTTCATGACTGACTTCCGTTAGCTGACTTATACCCCTGAAGGGCGGGCGATTTTAAAGAAAAAGTGCGCCCATATCAACGAAAGATCTATCTGCCGGGTAAATAAACTCAGATTAGATTTACCCACAGGTTTAGCTTTAGGGTAGAACGAGTTATCCACACCCCTGATTAACCTGTGGATAATCACCAGTGGAAACCTCTGGAAAAACCTTGGACTCTTTTGGGGATAACTACGGTTTCTATTTATCTGTGGATAACGGCCTTGTTTACCCACAACTTCAAAGGGTGTTAAAACCAGCTTTATGCCTACTTTTCCTATTGGTTATCCTCATCTTATCCTTTTGTTTTTTATGTGTATTTATCTGTTTTGCACTGAAAATAAGGTGTACATATATAACAACATTATTAATCTATTCAATATATATCTATATATAAAGAACTATTACTACTTATAGTTTAAATGATCAAAAAGGACTTTTTCAAAGCGATTAACTATTGAACAGTTTGCTTTATACTGGCGCCCCTTTTTGAAATTCTATGGCTGGCTTGTTGCTATGCATTACTCGGATAGTTTTGATGTGATCGTGATTGGAGGAGGCCATGCTGGTACAGAGGCATGTTTGGCGGCCGCCCGTATGGGGTGCAGAACGCTGCTCCTGACACACAATATTGAAACACTGGGTCAGATGTCCTGTAACCCGGCGATTGGTGGAATTGGTAAAAGCCACCTAGTCAAAGAGGTTGATGCTCTGGGCGGGGCAATGGCTCATGCTGCAGACATAGGGGGAATTCAATTTCGAGTATTGAATTCACGCAAAGGGCCTGCTGTCAGAGCAACCCGAGCTCAGGCGGACCGCTTGTTGTATAAGAGCGCTATTCGAGAAACTCTGGAAAACCAGCTGAACCTATCTATTTTTCAACAACCCGTGGACGACCTGATTGTCGAGGGCAACCGAGTGACGGGTGTTGTTACTCAGATGGGGTTACGTTTTACGGGAAAGGCTGTGGTCTTGACTGTTGGCACCTTCCTTGGCGGCAAGATACATATTGGGTTGGAGAATCACGCCGGTGGACGCGCCGGAGACCCTCCATCCATCAGTCTAGCTAACCGGTTACGAGAACTACCGCTGCGAGTAGACCGCCTGAAAACGGGAACACCGCCGCGAATAGACGCGCGTAGTGTTAACTTTGAGGGGTTGCAACCACAATGGGGGGATAAGCCAGAACCAGTAATGTCGTTTCTGGGAAACCAGTCAGAACACCCCGAGCAAATCTGTTGCTACATTACCCATACTAATGAAAACACACATCAAATTATTCGTGGTGGGATGGATCGCTCGCCCATGTATACCGGTGTGATTGAGGGGGTTGGCCCCCGTTATTGTCCGTCTATTGAGGACAAAGTGGTCCGCTTCGCAGACAAAGATAACCATCAGATATTTATTGAGCCCGAAGGGCTTAGTACCCATGAGCTCTACCCAAATGGGATATCCACGAGCTTGCCGTTTGATGTACAGATGCAGCTAGTGCGATCGATAAAAGGTTTTGAAAAAGCGCATATTACTCGCCCAGGCTACGCTATTGAGTATGATTATTTTAATCCTCAGGATTTGAAATACTCCTTGGAAACCAAGTGTATGGACGGATTATTCTTTGCTGGTCAAATCAATGGAACCACGGGATATGAAGAGGCTGCAGCACAGGGAATACTCGCTGGTACCAACGCGGCGTTACAGGTGAAAGAAAAAGAGGCGTGGTGCCCCCGTCGAGATGAAGCCTACATAGGTGTTTTGGTGGATGACCTAATAACGATGGGTACTCAGGAACCGTACCGAATGTTTACCAGTCGCGCTGAATATCGGCTACTGCTCCGCCAGGATAATGCGGATCAGCGGTTGACCGAAAAGGGCAGAGAGCTGGGGTTGGTGGATGACCACCGATGGCAGGTTTTTAGCGAGAAGCGCGAGGCAGTAGAGCAGGAGCGGCAGCGCTTAAGGGGAAGTTGGATCCAACCGGCTACTGATCAAGCGAAAAAGGTCGAAAAAAAAACCGGTTCTGCTTTGGGGCATGAGTACAGCCTGCTCGATTTACTTAAGCGGCCAGAGTTGAATTACAGTGATATTGCCGAGTTGGGTGAGAAAAACAACATTGCTGCGGATGTGGCGGAACAGGTGGAAATCGATGCCAAGTATGCAGGCTACATAGACCGCCAACAGAACGACATTGATAAAATTCGTCGCCAAGAAAACACCGTGATTCCGGCGGACTTCGATTACACTGTGGTCAGCGGCTTATCAAATGAGGTTAAGCAGAAACTATCAGAAGCTAGGCCGGAAACGTTGGCGCGCGCATCGCGTATTCCCGGTATTACCCCGGCGGCGATATCCTTGTTGCTGATCTATCTGAAGAAAAAATCCATAACAGCAAAGAAAATAGCCTGAGTGATGACCCGGAGCCTCGAACTCGCGTTACGTGAGGGTTTGCAGCAGCTACCGCTGACTATATCTGACCAGCAAGTTAGTCAATTGTTGGATTACATGAGTCTGCTAGAAAAGTGGAACAGTGCTTACAATCTCACCTCTGTTCGTGAGCCAGAAAAAATGTTGCGCTTACATTTACTTGATAGCCTCAGTATTGCGCCTTTTGTGAAAGGTGAGCGAATTATCGATGTGGGCACGGGGCCGGGATTGCCGGGAATCCCCCTGTCGATTGTCTACCCTGAGCGCCAGTTCACGCTGATGGACAGTAACGGCAAAAAGACCCGTTTTCTATTTCAGGTGAGGAATGTTTTAGGGCTCAAGAATGTCACTGAAATCCAGAGCCGGGTAGAGAACTACCAGTCAGAAACCCCGTTTGATGGCGTCACCAGTAGGGCTTTTACGAGTCTGCAGCAGATGGTAGAAAAATGTGCCCATTTGGTTGGAGGGGGCGGGCGTTTTTATGCCATGAAGGGTCAATATCCCACCGAAGAGTTGAGTGCACTGTCAAAACACTATAATGTCGTTGCCTCGCACCAGCTTCAGGTGCCTGGTGTCGATGGCGAGCGGCACCTGATCGAAATCACACCCTGTTGAGGAAACCACTTTGAGCAAGACATTTGCCATTGCCAACCAAAAAGGCGGCGTGGGGAAAACAACAACAAGCGTTAATCTTGCAGCATCCTTGGCAAGCTATGGTAAGCGAATATTGTTGGTAGATATGGATCCACAAGGTAATGCGACTATGGGTTGTGGGGTCAACAAAAGCAGCCAGAAAATCACCGTGTTGGATGTATTGATGGGGGCAGCTACCGCAGACGAGGCGCTGCAGCGCTGCGAGTCAGGAAACTTTGATGTCTTACCTGCCAATGGCGACCTGACAGCGGCAGAGGTTGAGTTGCTCCAGGTCAAGAATAAAGAAAGCCGGTTACGACACGCCCTGGCTAGGGTAAAAAGTCGCTATGACTACATCATTATCGACTGCCCGCCCGCCCTGAGCATGCTGACAATAAATTCTTTGGTCGCGTGCGACGGGGTAATCGTTCCAATGCAGTGTGAGTATTATGCTCTGGAAGGGTTGTCGGCACTACACAATACCATTCAGCAAATTAGTCGGTTTCACAACCCACAGCTTCAGTTGGAAGGTATTCTCCGCACGATGTACGACCCTCGCAACAGCCTGACAAATGAAGTGACCGCCCAACTGCGTAGTCACTTTGGAGATAAGGTCTATCGAATCGCCATACCGCGCAACGTGCGTCTCGCGGAAGCGCCGAGTTATGGCCTTCCTGCACTTGCTTACGACAAGAACTCAAGGGGAGCGCTTGCCTATCTAGGGTTGGCTGGAGAAATTATTCGTCGCGCCAAGGCCGTTGTCAGGGTCCCGGCAGAAACAGCAGGTTAGGTTATGGTGAAGAGAAAAGGTTTGGGTCGTGGTCTTGATGCTCTATTGGGTATGGGGGACGACAAAGTGGCAGACGACCGCCCGGCAGTCCAGAAAGATGCGCTGATTGAGCTACCCATAGAGTTTATGACGAGGGGAAAATACCAGCCGCGAAGAGATATGCACCCAGAAGCATTAGAGGATCTTGCCAGTTCGATCCGAGCCCAAGGCGTTATGCAGCCAATTACAGTCAGGCCAATAGGGATGGATAGTTACGAAATAATAGCAGGCGAGAGGCGTTGGCGAGCAGCACAACAGGCGGGCTTAGATACCATACCGGCCCTGATCAGAGAGGTCTCTGATGAGTCAGCAATCGCCATGGCGCTGATTGAAAACATTCAGCGGGAAGACCTTAATGCAATTGAAGAGGCCCAAGCATTAGTTCGTTTGCAGCAGGAGTTTGGTCTAACCCAACAACAGGTAGCGGATGCTGTGGGCAAACCGCGCAGCACAGTGACAAACCTGATGCGCCTCATGATGCTTGAGCAAGAAGTGCAGAAACTGTTAGAGCATGGTGATTTAGAGATGGGTCATGCACGTGCTTTATTGGGTCTAGCGGGACACAGCCAGGTAGAGGCGGGAAGGATAGCTGTTGCCAAAGGTATGACGGTGAGGCAAACAGAAGCTTTGGTACGAAGATTACAACAACAGCAAGAAAGGCCAGAGAAAAAATCAATACAACGGATTGATCCCGATACCAGGCGACTTCAGGATGAGCTGTCTGATCGGGTCGGAGTACCTATATTGATACAGCATAACGCCAAGGGTAAAGGGAAGTTAGTACTCAAGTACAACAGCTTGGATGAGCTGGAAGGCATACTTAATCATATCAAGTGATAGCAGACTATAACTCTAATAAATTATCGGTATTACCGATTTTTCTGTTTGGTACGGCCGCTTACGCTAAAGATTTGTTGAATCTACTTGTGGGACTACCTATAATTGCGGCCCGTTTGAGCCACCGTTAACATTTGGCTCAAACATATAGCGCGGAAGGGGGGTAGCAAATGAAGGCTACCATAAAGGCTCCACCGGTAGGTCGGATAGCAATTACCCAGTTGATTATTTTGCTGGTTCTAGTTATTGCGGTATCGCCGGTAGATGTAACCGCAGCCTATTCCATGCTGATTGGCGGAGTGATACAAGTAGGCCCACATGCCTATTTCACACGACTAGCTTTTCGGCACTTAGGAGCAAGGCAGGCCCCAGAAATACTTCGCGCCATACATAAAGGGGAAACGGGCAAGTTATTGCTCACCGCGGTGTTGTTTGCACTGGCTTTCAGTTTTATTGAGCCGCTTCATCTACCCGGACTATTTCTTAGTTATGGCGCCATGATAATTGTGCAGTGGTTTTGTGCCGTACGGGTACTAAACCACAGATAATTTAGACCTTGCTGGTTTGAGAGAAGAAAAGAATGGCAGGCGAAACCCAACAAACGGGCTCAGAATACATACAACACCATTTGACCAACCTAACGTTTGGTCAAACGGATCATGGTTGGGGTTTTGCGCACAATGCACAAGAAGCCGCTGAAATGGGTTTTATGGCGGTCAACGTGGACAGCCTTTGCTGGTCTATAGGTCTTGGCCTTGTTTTTTCGCTGCTATTTCGCTGGGCGGCCAAGCGTGCCACCTCCGGTATACCAACTGGATTTCAAAATTTTGTTGAAATGATAGTTGAGTTTGTGGACGGCACTGTTAAAGACAGCTTCCACGGCCGCAACCCATGGATCGCCCCGATGGCCTTAACCATCTTTGTCTGGGTATTCCTGATGAATCTGATGGATTTGATTCCCGTTGATGTGATTCCCTACTTGCTGAGCTTTGCGGGCGTACACTTTCAGAAAATCGTACCTTCGACAGATCCGAATATTACTCTGGGTATGGCGCTGGCCGTATTCGGCATGATTCTTTACTACAGCATCAAAGTGAAAGGCATCGGTGGCTTTGTTGGTGAGCTGGCCTTGCAACCCTTTGGTGCTAAGAACCCGGTCATTCAAGCCGCTTTTATTCCGATTAACCTCACACTTGAGATCGTAGGCCTTCTGGCCAAGCCCTTCTCACTGGGACTGCGGTTGTTCGGCAACATGTACGCAGGCGAAATGATCTTTATCCTGATTGCCATGATGTATGGCGGTGGATTGCTCTTGGGCGCGTTTGGGGGCGTCTTGCAGTTAGGTTGGGCTATTTTCCATATTCTAATTATTACACTGCAAGCATTTATATTTATGGTTTTGACCGTCGTGTACCTGAGTATGGCTCACGAAGATCACTGATTTTTATACAGTAGTATTTTTTTAACATGGTTACTTACTTTAGTTATTAGGAGAAAAAAATGGAACTTATCATGATCGCAGCTGCAATTATGGTTGGGTTTGGTGCACTAGGTGCTGCCGTTGGTATGGGCCTGTTGGGCGGAAAATTGCTTGAAGGTACTGCACGTCAGCCAGAACTGGGACCAATGCTGCAAGGTAAAATGTTCCTGCTGGCCGGTCTGATCGATGCGATTCCCATGATTGGTGTTGGTATCGGCATGTATCTGATCTTTGCTGTTGCTCCAGGTGTTGCAGCTTAAGTTTGGCATCCCGATTCTTAACTATTAACTCCAAGAACGAGGTGTTGGTGTGAATATTAACCTGACCCTGATCGGACAGCTGATCTCTTTTCTGTTCTTTATTTGGTTCTGCAAGCAGTTTGTTTGGACCGCCATCATCGGTGCGATGGAAGAACGTCAAAAGAAAATCGCAGATGGTCTAGATGCCGCAGATCGCGCTTCCCGTGATCTGGAGCTGGCGCAAGAAAAAGCGGTAGCGCAGCTAAAAGAAGCGAAGCAAGCAGCAGCAGCAGTAATTGAGCAAGCTAACAAGCGCGCCAATCAAATTGTTGATGAAGCCAAAGGTTTGGCTCGAGCTGAGGGCGATCGCTTAAAGGTAGCTGCCCAGGCAGAAATTGAGCAGGAAGTTAACCGTGCTAAAGAAGAGTTGCGTCATAGCGTTGCGACCCTGGCCTTGGCGGGCGCGGAAAAAATTCTGCAAGCAAACATCGACGAAAGCGTTAATCGCAAATTGGTCGATAATCTGGCAGCGCAGCTGTAACCGAGGTTTGATATGGCTGAATTGAGCACTCTGGCGCGGCCCTATGCAAAAGCAGCGTTTCAGTACGCTGCCGATGCAAGCGATCTACAAGGCTGGTCTGACAGTCTTGGAGTTGCAGCGGTCGTAGCGCAGCATGATGCAGTGGTAAAGCTGCTGAGTTCACCGAGCTATACAGCAACTCAGAAGGCAGAAAAAACCATAGCGGTTTGTGGTGATGCTTTGAATGACAACGCCCGCCGTTTTGTGCAGGTTTTGGCAGAGAATCGTCGCTTACAGCTATTGCCACAGATTTATCAACAGTTTGAAGTGTTGAAGGCCAACCGCGAAAAAACCGTAGAGGTTAGCGTGGTGACAGCCAGTGAAATCAGCACAGAACAGCAAGACAAGCTGGCCAGTGCGCTCAGTAAGAAACTTGAGCGTGAGGTCAACATGCAGGTGTCGATAGATGGCAGCCTGATTGGTGGTGTAGTGATTCGCGCAGGAGATACCGTTATTGACGGCTCCATTCGTGGGCGCTTGGCCAAACTAGCCGAAGTATTAAATTCTTAGGATTGAGGACCAGAGCACATGCAGCAACTGAATCCATCCGAAATCAGTGAAATCATCAAGCAGCGAATTGATAGTCTTGATGTTTCGTCTGAAGCGCAAAATGAAGGCACGATCGTATCTGTGTCAGACGGTATCATTCGTATCCACGGCCTAGCCGATGTGATGTACGGTGAAATGATCGAGTTTGATGGCGGTATCTACGGTATGGCCCTTAACTTGGAGCGTGACTCCGTTGGTGCGGTAATTCTTGGTGATTACCAGTCCCTGGCTGAAGGCCAGAAAGCACGCTGCACCGGTCGCATCCTTGAAGTACCAGTAGGTCCAGAGCTGGAAGGTCGGGTAGTTAACGCTTTGGGCGAGCCCATTGACGGTAAGGGCCCGATAAATGCCAAACTAACCGATGCAATTGAAAAAGTTGCTCCTGGTGTCATTGCTCGTCAATCAGTTGATCAGCCGGTACAAATTGGTTTGAAGGCAATTGATGCCATGGTGCCAATTGGTCGTGGTCAGCGCGAGTTGATCATTGGTGACCGACAGATTGGTAAAACAGCCATTGCTGTTGATGCCATCATTAACCAGAAAGGTTCTGGTATTAAGTGTGTCTATGTGGCAATTGGCCAGAAAGCATCTTCTATTGCTGCGGTTGTACGCAAGCTAGAAGAGCATGGTGCAATGGAGCACACTATTGTTGTTGCGGCAACAGCCTCTGATCCAGCAGCCATGCAGTTCTTAGCCCCCTTTGGCGGCTGCACCATGGGTGAGTACTACCGGGATCGCGGTCAAGATGCCCTGATTATTTATGATGATCTGACTAAGCAAGCTTGGGCTTATCGTCAAATTTCATTGTTGTTGCGTCGTCCGCCAGGCCGTGAAGCTTATCCTGGTGACGTGTTCTATTTGCACTCCCGCTTGTTGGAGCGCGCAGCACGTGTAAACGCAAATTATGTTGAAAACTTCACCAATGGTGAAGTGAAAGGCCAAACTGGTTCTCTGACAGCACTGCCTGTTATTGAGACTCAGGCCGGTGATGTATCTGCATTCGTACCAACCAACGTGATCTCCATTACCGATGGCCAGATTTTCTTGGAAACGGACATGTTTAACGCGGGTATTCGTCCTGCGATGAACGCCGGTGTTTCCGTATCCCGGGTTGGTGGTGCTGCACAAACCAAGATTATTAAAAAGCTGTCCGGTGGTATTCGTACCGCATTGGCGCAGTACCGCGAGCTCGCGGCATTCTCTCAGTTTGCATCTGATCTTGACGATGCCACCAAGGCCCAGTTAGACCATGGTGAGCGCGTTACTGAACTGATGAAACAGAAGCAATACGCACCACAAAGTATCGCAGAGATGGGTTTGATGATTTATGCCGCAGATAACGGTTATCTCAACGACGTTGCTGTGAATAAAATTGGTGATTTTGAAGCAGCCCTACTCTCCTATATGAAAGCTGAGCACGGAGACTTGATAGATCAGGTGAACCAGAGCGGTGATTGGAACAATGACATCGAAGCCAGCTACAAGGCGGCGCTAGACAAGTTTGTTAGCACTCAAACCTGGTAATTTCTGATGGGGGTAGGTAGTAATCTGCTCCCCGTTTAAAGGCATAAATTATGGCTATCGGAAAAGAAGTCAAAACCAAAATTATCAGCATCAAGAGCACTCAAAAAATTACGAGTGCTATGGAGATGGTTGCTGCGAGCAAGATGCGTCGTGCACAGGAGCGCCGTCAACTCGGTAAGCCCTATGCTGACCGCATTCGCGCTGTAGTTGGTCAGATTGCCAATGCGGTTAGTGAGTATAAGCACCAATATATGGAACAGCGCGAGATCAAGCGTGTTGGGTACATTATTGTTTCTACGGACCGAGGATTGTGTGGCGGGCTAAACACCAACCTGTTTAAGCAAACCATCCAATCCATGAAAGCCTGGTCTGATCAAGAAGTTGAGATAGACCTTTGTACAGTCGGCAACAAGGGCGCTGCGTTTTTCGGTAGCTTTGGCGGCAATATTGTCGCGACAGTGAAAGACCTTGGCGATCAGCCTTCGGCTAGCGATCTTATTGGTGGCGTGAAGGTCATGTTGGACGCCTACGCTGAAGGAAAAATTGATCGATTGTACGTAGTGTCAAATGAGTTTGTGAACACCATGACTCAGAAACCGGTTGTTGAGCAGCTATTACCGCTCCAGCCTACTGAGGATGACAAGCTTCGACACCATTGGGATTATCTTTATGAGCCCGATGCCAAGGAGCTGCTGGATGGACTCCTAGTTCGTTATATCGAATCTCAGGTGTACCAAGGTGTAGTAGAGAACAAAGCCTGTGAACAGGCGGCGCGCATGATTGCGATGAAGAGCGCCACTGACAATGCAGGTGATCTGATCAACGAATTGCAATTGCTCTATAACAAGGCTCGTCAGGCAGCCATTACTCAAGAGTTGTCTGAGATAGTTAGTGGCGCAGCAGCAGTTTAACCAAAGATTTTTAAGGTTTAGTTTAAGAGGAACCGGACAATGAGTAGCGGACGTATCGTTCAAATTATCGGCGCTGTTATCGACGTGGAATTCTCGCGCGATCAAGTGCCTAACGTGTATGACGCACTAATGGTTGAAGAGAAAGGTTTAACCCTTGAAGTTCAACAGCAGCTGGGTGACGGTGTTGTGCGCACCATTGCTATGGGTTCTTCCGAAGGTATTAGCCGCGGACTCAGCGTTAGCAATAGCAACGCGCCCATATCTGTTCCTGTTGGCATAGAAACCCTGGGCCGTATCATGGATGTGCTGGGCAACCCCATTGATGAAAAGGGTCCTATCGGTGAGAAGGAGCGTGCATCTATTCACCGTAAGCCACCAGCCTATGACGAGCTGGCGGCCTCCAATGAATTGTTGGAAACCGGTATCAAGGTAATCGATCTGGTATGCCCCTTTGCCAAAGGCGGTAAAGTTGGTCTGTTCGGTGGTGCGGGTGTAGGTAAAACCGTCAACATGATGGAGCTGATCAATAACATTGCTACTGAGCACGCAGGTTTGTCAGTGTTTGCTGGTGTTGGTGAGCGTACTCGTGAAGGTAACGATTTCTACTTTGAAATGCAGGAATCTGGCGTTGTTAACGTTGAGACGCCAAGCGAGTCTAAAGTTGCCATGGTATACGGACAGATGAATGAGCCACCCGGAAACAGACTCCGTGTTGCGCTGACCGGTCTGACTATGGCAGAAAAATTTCGTGATGAAGGTAAAGACGTCTTGTTCTTCGTGGACAACATCTATCGTTACACCTTGGCGGGTACTGAGGTGTCTGCTCTGTTGGGTCGTATGCCATCTGCGGTAGGTTATCAGCCTACTCTTGCAGAAGAAATGGGCGTACTTCAAGAGCGTATTACTTCTACTAAGACGGGTTCGATTACATCTGTACAGGCGGTATATGTACCTGCGGATGATTTGACGGATCCATCTCCTGCAACCACCTTTGCTCACTTGGACTCAACCGTTGTACTGAGTCGTGATATTGCCTCTAAAGGTATTTACCCAGCTGTAGATCCACTGGATTCAACATCTCGTCAGATGGACCCACTGATTGTTGGTCAGGAGCACTATGACGTGGCTCGTGGTGTGCAATCTGTATTGCAGCGCTTTAAAGAACTGAAAGATATTATTGCCATTCTAGGTATGGATGAGCTGTCTGAAGAAGATAAGCAAGTGGTAGCTCGCGCCCGTAAGATTGAGCGTTTCTTGTCACAGCCTTTCCACGTTGCAGAAATCTTTACTGGTTCACCAGGCAAATACGTTTCACTGAAACAAACTATTGCCGGCTTCCAGGGAATCCTTAATGGCGACTATGATCACCTGCCAGAGCAGGCGTTCTATATGGTTGGCACCATTGACGAAGCTGTTGAAAAAGCTGAAAAGCTTAAGTAGACGCAAGAAAGGCGTTAAGATATGGCTATGACTGTCCATTGTGACATTGTAAGTGCCGAACAATCCTTGTTTTCGGGGTTGGTTGAGCTGGTAGTGGCTACGGGTTCCCAGGGTGAATTGGGTATAACGTTTGGCCATGCACCGTTACTCACCGACCTGAAGCCGGGACCGGTTCGCATCATAAAACAGGATGGTGAAGAGGAAATTTATTACCTCTCAGGTGGGTACCTTGAGGTACAGCCAAATATTATTTCTATCCTGTCTGACACGGCCTTGCGTGCGGATGATCTTGATGAAGCCGCAGCGCTGGAAGCGAAGAAGCAAGCTGAACATGAGCTGTCTAATCAGAGTGGTGAGTTTGACTACTCCCGAGCAGCTTCTCAGTTGGCCGTGGCAGCAGCACAGCTCCGTACGATCGATCAGTTGCGGAAGAAATTGGGTGGCAAGCACTAACTGCACGAGTAACTGATTAAAAGAGGTGGCTTTGGCCGCCTTTTTTTGTGGCTCTTATTTTATGGTAGGACAGGATGAATCTTCGGTGGGGCAAGTCGTGGCAATCAGCTATGGTTCCTGATTAAATACCCAAAAACCTAGGAATAGATATGGCAACAGATATCGTGATTCTTGCTGCAGGGAAAGGCACAAGGATGAAATCTAGTCTTCCCAAGGTTCTGCATTGTCTTGCTGGCCGCCCCCTATTGCAGCATGTGGTTGATGCAGCAAGAACTGTTGATGATGCAAGTATCCTGGTAGTTACTGGCCACGGAGCTGAGCAAGTACGGTTGAGCGTACGTGGCGATAATCTCAGATATATCGAGCAAACAGATCAGCTTGGCACAGCCCATGCTGTTTTACAGGCCGCTCCGCTATTACATTCAAATGGCATCACCCTCATCCTCTATGGGGACGTTCCGTTGATTAGTGCAGAGACCATTGCACAGATGCTCCATAAAGTGAGCGATCGGAGCATGTCACTGCTCACGGTTCTGTTGGCCGATCCCGCGGGTTATGGTCGTATAGTAAGAGATGAGAACGGCCTGGTAGAGGCCATTGTTGAGCAGAAGGATGCCTCTGAAGCGCAGCTACAAATATCTGAAGTAAATACCGGTGTATTGGCGCTTCCTAGCAAATGTCTGCAGGAGTGGTTGCCCCAAATTGGCAATGAGAACGCACAGGGAGAATATTATCTGACAGATATTATTTCGATTGCGCGTAGCGCAGGTTTCCGGGTTGAGACATTACACCCTGAATCTGCAGAAGAAGTTGAGGGTGTTAATAACCGGTTACAACTCAACAACCTTGAGCGTTATTACCAGCGACGGCAGGCTGCAAAGCTCATGGCAGAAGGTAATACCTTAGCGGATTCAGCTAGGGTAGATGTACGTGGTACCCTCCAAACGGGTACAGACAATTTTATTGATATTAATGCTATTTTTGAGGGAGACGTGGTTCTCGGGAGCAATATAAAAATAGGCCCGAACTGTTTGATTATAAATAGCGCCATTGGTGACGGTGTTGAGATAAAGGCCAACAGTGTTATCGAAGAAAGCCAAATAGGAAAAAATGCGGTGATTGGCCCTTTTGCGCGATTGCGTTCCGGTACGGTGTTGGCAGATGAGGTGAAGGTTGGGAATTTTGTTGAGACCAAAAAAGTTAATGTGGGAAAAGGCAGCAAAATCAACCATCTAAGCTATGTGGGCGATGCGGAGCTAGGCGAAAATGTAAATGTGGGTGCGGGTACTATTACCTGTAATTACGATGGCGTGAATAAACACAAAACGACCATCGGTGATAATGCCTTTATTGGCTCTAACACTGCACTGGTTGCGCCGGTTACGGTTGGCAACAATGCCACGGTTGGTGCGGGCTCTACCATTAACAAGGATGTGCCCGATAATGAACTTGGGCTGACACGCGCAACACAGAGAATTATCTCAGACTGGAAGCGGCCCTCAAAAAAAGGCTGATACTTTCAAGTAACTGAAAAAATACGCAAAAAAATCTATCGGAAAAAGTTATGTGTGGAATTGTTGGTGCTGCGGCGCAGCGAAATGTCACCGGTATTTTAATTGAGGGCCTGAATCGGCTTGAATACCGTGGCTACGACTCTGCGGGCCTGGCTGTCTTGGATGAGACGGGCGCACTTCAAGTACGCAAAAATGCAGGTAAGGTGGTCGGACTCATTGATAAGCTGGCGAGCACACCAACTGGTGGAACACTGGGTATCGCCCATACTCGCTGGGCTACCCATGGCATACCCAATGAAGCTAATGCCCACCCACATGTCTCCGATGATGTGGCGGTGGTTCATAATGGAATAATTGAAAATCACAATGAATTACGTGCCGAGCTAACGGGCCTCGGTTACGATTTTGTATCGGATACCGATACTGAAGTCGTCGCACACCTGATTCATCACACCCTGAAAACAGCTAGCTCGCTGAAAGATGCGGTACAAAAGACCGTGTCTCAATTGGATGGCGCCTATGCCCTTGGTGTTATTTGTGCCCGAGAGCCTGAAGTGCTGATTGGAACTCGTAGTGGCAGCCCGCTCGTCGTGGGTGTTGGTATCGAGGAAAACTTTATTGCTTCGGACCAAATGGCGTTACGCCAAGTAACGGATCGGTTTATTTTCCTGAAGGAAGGTGACTTGGTAGAGCTGAGAAACGGAAAATATACCATTGTTGATCACAGTGGCTCCGATACAGCGCGGGAAGTTGTCACCCTCTCTGGCGGTGAGGATGTGACAGATAAAGGCGGTTACCGCCATTACATGATGAAAGAGATTTTTGAGCAGTCGAGCGTGCTTGAAAATACCTTACAAGGACGGATTAGTGATAAACATGTGTTGCCTGAAGCATTTGGTGCAGAGGCAAGCAAGGTTTTCCCCCAAGTCAAAGCCGTACATATTGTGGCCTGCGGTACGAGCTATCACGCAGGTTTGGTGGCCCGATACTGGCTTGAGGAGTGGGCGGGAATCCCTTGCCAAGTGGAAGTGGCCAGTGAATATCGCTATCGCAAAGTGGTGGTGCCTGAAAATACGCTATTTGTCACCATTTCCCAGTCTGGAGAAACGGCGGATACTCTTGCGGCGCTCCAGTCAGCAAAAAAAGCTGGTTATCTTGCAAGTCTGGTTATCTGTAATGTGGCCAATAGCTCATTGGTTCGAGAATCTGATTTGACATTAATGACTTACGCTGGCCCAGAAATAGGTGTGGCGTCGACCAAGGCCTTTACCGCTCAGTTAGTGGCGTTACAGTTACTTTGCATAGGCCTCGGCCGGAGCCATGGCCTAGATGAGCAAAAGGAGCAGGCATTGGTGGCAGCTCTGCATCAATTACCCGAATTGTGTAGACAAACATTATCACTGGATTCTGAGATAGAAAGAATCTTCGAGTGCTTTGCCGATAAACACCATGCGTTATTTTTAGGGCGTGGTGTGCAGTACCCAGTGGCTCTTGAAGGCGCACTGAAGCTCAAGGAAATTTCCTATATTCATGCAGAAGCCTACCCATCGGGTGAACTAAAGCATGGTCCTTTAGCGCTGGTTGACAGTGACATGCCTGTCGTTGCCGTAGCGCCCAACAATGAATTGCTTGAAAAATTGAAATCGAATCTTCACGAGGTTAAAGCTCGCGGTGGGCAGTTGTTTGTTTTTGCGGACAAAGATGCCGGATTTGAAAATGAGCCTGGTGTAACCGTGATGAATATTCCCCACGTGCCGGAGAGCCTTGAAGCGATTATATACACTATTCCACTGCAGCTGCTCTCTTACCATGTGGCAGTGCTTAAGGGCACCGATGTGGATCAGCCGCGCAATTTAGCTAAGTCGGTAACAGTAGAATAAAGTATGGCCATACAAGCTGTAAGTGAGCGCTCACTCCTGTTGTTTCTCTGTTTGATATTGGTCTTGGTTTGTGGCTGCTCAAGTCAGCCCGTTTCGGTAAGCCCTGTTTCAAAACCGCCAGTCACCCAGCCTGCGACGACGATGAGCGAGGCGGAAATACTAGAAATTGGTCAGCTCTATGGCCCTCTGGCCGAGGCACGAGTTAGGCACTGGCAACAGATGATCCTATCTCCGGCTTCATCGATAGAGCAAGAGAGGCTAAAGCAAGTCAATGATTTTTTTAATGGCGCTCGCTTTGTGGATGATCGTGAGGTTTGGCAGCAGGAGGATTACTGGGCTACGCCACTAGAATTTCTGATTGTGGATGCAGGTGATTGCGAGGACTTCAGTGTTGCCAAGTACTTTACCCTAGAAAAAATGGGCGTGGAGATGGGGAAAATGCGGTTAACGTATGTTAAAGCGCTGACGCTGAACAAGGCTCATATGGTGCTGGCTTATTACCCTGAATCTACCGCGGTACCGCTTATCCTCGACAACCTTCAACGGGGTATTCGGCTTGCTACCGACAGAATGGACCTTATGCCCGTCTACAGCTTTAATGGTAAAGACCTGTGGTTAGCCAAAACCCGTAGTCAGCAGGAAAAAGTCGGTAAGGCCGACACCCTCAAAACGTGGCAGGAGCTCAATCGCCGAATAGAGTCGGGAGCCCCACCATTAGTCATTTTAGCGCCCTAAAAAAGCAATAAAGAGTAGACAGTTATTGGCTCAACGGCAAACAGCCAGCACCTACTGGTTGGAGATAAGGCAGTATAAACTTTTAGAGGTTACGAGGTTTTCAGAGGAGATCGTAATGCTTCCAAGCCGTGTTGGAGCTCCAATAAGTGTTCCTGAAGTTGACCTCCCTTGTGCTTGGCAACACCAATGGCCAGGACATCAATTACCACCAAGTGGGCAATGCGGGAAGACAGGGGTGTGTAAATCTGGATGTCTTCCTTGGCATCAATGGTGAGAGGAATAGTTGCCGCCTCCGCCACCGGGGTTCCCGAGGGAGCGATGCCAATCACCAGAGCACCCCTGCTCTTTACGCGTTCAATAGCATTAATCAGAGTGGTAGTACGCCCGGATTGAGAGATGGCAATAACCACATCACCGGGAGCCATAGAGGTTGCTGACATATTCTGTAAGTGGGGATCTGCATACGCTGCGGCCGATACCTGTAGTCGAAAAAACTTGTGTTGGGCATCAAAGGCCACAGCCGCCGATGCACCGAAGCCAAAAAACTCTACCCGGTTGGCGGCACAAATAGCCTGCACAGCGCGATCGAGCATGTCTAAGTCAAGGGAATCCCTGACTTTCAGTAGGGTATCGACGGTTGAGTCAAACACCTTAAATGTGTATTCAGACACAGAGTCTGTATCAGTGACGGCAATTTGGCCGTAACTGGGACTCGAAGCCAACTGTTGAGCCAGTGCCAATTTAAAATCCTGAAAACCATCACAGCCCACAGCGCGACAGAACCGAACCACCGTGGGCTCACTTACCTCTGCGGACTCGGCCAAATCGACTATTCTCATCCGGATAACCTCGGTGAGGTTGGCCAGAATAAATTCCGCCACTTTGCGCTCAGACTTACGCATGTTGTGCAGATTATTGCTGATGGCGAGTGTGAGTTCTGCCGGCTTCATGGCTGGTATCCTTTTGTGAAGTCCCTATTGTAAATAATTTACAAGAAAATGGAATTCTTGTAGTTTGAGAGAGACTTAAAATGACCGAATAAACCGGTACGACCACCCTAATAGGATGCCGGTTCTGCTAGAATTCTGCTCCATGGATGTGACAGCAATTCTCGACCCTCTCAACCCCGCTCAACGTGAAGCCGTATCGAATACCGACAGCCATTTGTTGGTACTTGCCGGTGCCGGTAGTGGTAAAACCCGCGTATTGGTTCATCGAATCGCCTGGTTAATTCAAGTGGAACAACTCTCGCCCTACGGCGTACTGGCGGTCACCTTTACCAACAAAGCCGCTAAAGAGATGCGCGGTCGCCTAGACGATATGCTCGGGTATTCGTCCAAAGGTATGTGGGTGGGCACCTTCCATGGTCTCGCACACCGCTTGTTAAAAATGCATTGGCAGGATGCGGGTTTACCAGAGAATTTCCAGATACTGGACAGTGATGATCAGCTGCGATTGGTTAAGCGTGTGTATCAAGCATTGGGTATAGATGACAGTCGTTGGCCCTATCGGCAGGCGCAGTCATTCATCAATAGCCAGAAAGACGAAGGCCTGCGCTCCAAGCATTTACAGCCCGCCCAAGACCCCTACCAGCGGACCATGTTGCAAATCTATTCAAGCTATGAAGAAGCCTGTGAGCGTGGAGGTATGGTGGATTTTGGTGAGCTGCTGTTGCGTGCCCATGAATTATGGCTAAACAAACCCGAGGTGCTGGCGCATTATCAGCAGCGTTTCGGCCAAATTCTAGTGGATGAATTCCAGGATACCAACGCCATTCAATATGCCTGGTTGAGAGTGTTGGCAGGTCAACATATTCGTATAACCGCCGTAGGTGATGACGACCAATCTATCTATGGTTGGCGTGGGGCCAAAGTCGAAAACATTCTTAATTTTAGCCGGGATTATCCAAATACCGCGACGGTGAGGCTGGAACAAAACTACCGCTCTACCAAAAATATTCTTGAAGCGGCCAATGCCGTTATTTCTCGAAATACCGACAGGCTGGGTAAAAATCTTTGGACTGAAGATGTTGAGGGTGAGCTGATTTCACTCTATTCAGCATTCAATGAACATGATGAAGCACGCTTTATTGCCGATCGTTTAAATGATTGGGTAAAGGATGGAAATTTGCGTAGTGAATCCGCGATTCTTTACCGATCAAATGCCCAGTCGCGAGTCTTAGAGGAGGCACTACTGCGTGCCCAGATACCTTATCGAATCTATGGCGGTCAAAAGTTCTATGAGCGACAGGAGATTCGTAATGCTCTAGCCTACTTGCGATTAATCATAAATCGCAACGATGACGCTGCATTTGAGCGGGTGGTGAACACGCCAACGCGGGGCATTGGTGATAAAACCATACAAATTTTGCGGAAGTTTGCTCGAGATGAAGGCCTGTCGATGTGGAGTGCGGTGGAAAAGGCTGTTGCCAACGGTGAATTATCAGGTCGAGCCAGCTCTGCGGTGCAGGGCTTCATCTCTTTGATTAACCAGCAAGATCAAGATAGTAAAAATTTACCCCTACACGAGCAGGTTGATCACACCATTGAAGGCAGTGGTTTGATCGATTTTTATCGTCGTGAAAAGGGTGATCGTGGACAGTCTCGGGTCGAGAACTTGCAAGAACTGGTCATTGCCTGTCGGGGTTTTGAACCGGAAGATAAAGACCTGCCCGCCCTGCCCCAATTCCTCGATCAGGCCGCACTTGATGCGGGGGACCGCCAGGCCGATGTGGGCGATGATGCGGTTCAGTTAATGACACTGCACTCCGCCAAGGGGTTGGAGTTTCCGTTGGTATTTTTGGCGGGAATGGAAGAAAACCTGTTTCCCCATAGGATGTCAGCGGAAGAACCTGGCCGGCTTGAAGAAGAACGCAGGCTGGCCTATGTGGGTATAACCCGCGCCATGCAAAAACTGTATCTTACCTTTGCGGAGTCTCGTCAGCAGTACGGCACAGAAAGCTACAACAGCGTATCTCGTTTTGTGCGTGATATTCCTACAGAATATATTGAAGAGGTGCGCCTGAGAGCGCAGATTACCCGAGCCACCAGTTATGCTAAAAAAGCGGCGACAGGCTTCAGTGATCAAGGCACAGATACTGGTTTGGCCCTAGGCCAGCGGGTTCAGCATCAGGTCTTTGGTGAAGGTGTCATCTTAAATTTTGAAGGTAACGGCCCCAACGCTCGGATCCAGGTCAATTTTGATACTGCCGGCAGCAAGTGGTTGGTGCAGTCCTACGCTAAACTAAGTCCCTGTGCAGGTTAACGGGGGTTCTTGAGCGAGTAATAACTCGGCAGTAGTGAACAAGAAGAGGAATACCATGAAAAAACAATTTCTGAATTTGAAGATATTAGTTGCCATGACATTGTTAGCTGCATTAACGGGATGTGGCGCGGATAGTGGGAATAGTGCCGCCGCAGAATCAGCATCAGGGCAGCAGGCAGCACCCCAAAAAGTATATAAGTGGAAAATGGTCACTACTTGGCCAAAAAATTTCCCCGGTTTGGGCACGGCGGCTGAAAACTTTTCCACCATGGTAGGCAAAATGAGCGGAGGGAGATTAGAGGTTAAGGTGTATGGTGCCGGCCAATTAGTTCCAGCGATGGAGACTTTTGATGCTGTCTCTCAAGGCACTGCAGAAATGGGACATAGTTCCGCCTATTACTGGAAGGGGAAAACTCGTGCCTCAGCATTTTTTACTAGCGTACCTTTTGGCCTCAATGCTCAGGAAATGAATGGCTGGTTGCATTACGGTGGAGGCATGGCGCTTTGGAATGAGCTCTACGAGCCTTTTAACCTGGTGCCTCTGGCAGCTGGGAATACCGGTGTACAAATGGCGGGTTGGTTTAATAAAGAAATCAATTCACTGGCGGATCTCGATGGCCTGAAAATGCGCATACCCGGCATTGGCGGTGAGGTGATGAGCCGTTTGGGGGTAGAAGCTGTGAATATTCCTGGCGGCGAACTTTATACTTCCATGCAAACGGGTGTTATTGATGCCACCGAATGGGTTGGCCCCTACAATGATTTGGCTTTTGGTTTTCACCAAGTGGCTAAATATTATTATTATCCCGGCTGGCACGAGCCCGGCCCCACTCTTGAGCTAATCGTCAATAAACAGGCTTTCAACTCTCTGCCCGAAGACCTACAAGCCATTATCGAAGGTGCGGCAAGGGCGGTTAATCAAGATATGCTGGACGACTACACTGCCCACAACTACTTGGCACTTGATGAACTCGTCAACACCCATGGCGTTGATGTGCGACCGTTACCAGATGAGGTGTTGGCAGAATTAAACCGCATTACCCAACAGGTACTGGAAGAAATTGCCGCTGAAGACCCAGAGTTTAAAAAGGTCTACGACTCTCAAAAAGCTTTTCAGGAGCAGGCTATTAAGTACCACAAGATTTCTGAGCAGGCTTACTATCGAGCTCGTGAGCTGAAGTAGGATAGCTGTTTAAAAGGAGTGTGAAGATTAAAATTACCAGTTATGACTCCCTGTTGTCAGTTGCTAGACAGCAACCGGAACCACAACGCCTTCTATTTGTTTTTTTAAAGGCATCCCTACCCAAAGATTATGAGGGTGATGAAGCAATACAGTTTCAGTCTGGGCAGGGGGGAGAGTTACGACCAGTCATGTGTGTTGACAAAATACTTGATGAGCTAGGCAGTTTTTCTGACTTGGTGGAGGAATCGGAGAGGATAGAAAAAGAGTGGCAGCTTGTATTAGTAGCAGGGCTTGCTGGTAGGGATGGTGTTGTTCCCAGTTCAGATGAAGCAGAGCGGCCGCTAAAAATGATGATACATACCGTAGAAAATGGTGGTGATCTCACGAAATATATGGCGTTTGATAGAGAAGGAGCGCCTGTAGAGTTTGGCTAGTTAGTGGCACCCAATAATATTGGAAGCATTCTGGGCTTGAGATAAAAAAGGAGGTTGAGTTTTTTTTAGCAGAGATCCAATTCGTTGTGGATCAGCACCACGCACTGGGAAGCAAATAGCATTTTTGGCCCTAGACTGATTTTCTCAGCTCCGAGACGTTTCAAGCTGTTGAAGCTCTTCTTTGGCATCTGAATATGGTCGGTGAGCAAAAAGCAGGGGTTGTTCTCAAATGCTTGTTCGCGAATAGGCGTACCTTTTTTGTCCATTACAAATAGCTGGTGGTCTTCTGCCAGCCCTTGTACTAGCTTTTCAAAGCTGATGGTGCGGACGGTAATACCGGCCTCTACGGCACGCTCGTCCTCTTTGGTCATGCCCTGGGAGGCATCCAATGCCTTGGCGATCTTACCCAGCAGTGCCTGTTCGTGAAAACCGCCGATATCACGCATTTCGCTTGCGATAAAACTAATGGTGCGGGAAAAATCCTGAGTGCTTTCCAGCACCAAATGAACTACCACATCATCACGGTGAGATTGAGCCACAAAGATGGCGTTCATTAGGCTGTGAGCCAAAATTTCGGTGTGAGCTTCTTGGCCAACAGACGCCAATAAACGTTGACTGTCGGTGGGTGCGGCTCTGGCTCGTAATACAAAGGTGCGCATGGGGAAATACTCTTCAGCGTTGCTCTAGTTTCTTCAAGAAGACGGTAATTTCCCGCTCAGTTTGTTTGTCACCCTGTAAAGCGGCTTGTTCCAAGCCAGCTGCCAGTGTCATTTTGGCCCGCTCATTCAAACCTAATTTAATTTGTGCCCGCCCCAATAGTTTGTAGGCCGCAGAATAACTGTTATCCCATTCGATACATTTTTCCAGGTGTGGAATAGCTTGTTGGTAGTCTTTTTCATTGAAATAGGCGCTGCCCAAACCAAATCTGAGCATGGCTGAATCATTACCTTTGGCTAACATGGTTTCCAGATTATCGGTGAGAGACATAAGGGCGCCCATAAGTGCTGTGACTGGTTACCTGCGCCAGAACATGGGAGTAAACAATACCAGTAGAGTGAAGATTTCCAGTCGCCCCAAAATCATGCCACTGCAAAGTACCCATTTGGCAAAGCCATTGATATCACCATAGTGAGAGGCTACTTGCCCCAATCCTGGGCCGAGATTGTTCAGTGCGGCAGCGGTCGCTGACCAGGCCGTAACATAGTCCAGTCCTGAGGCCAGCAGTAATAGTACCATCAAGTAGTAAACGGCTAGGTAGACACCGAAAAAGGCCCAAATAGCATCGGTAATATGGTCAGGTACATGCCGATTACGGATTTTTATCGGGAAAATTGCACTGGGGTGAATCAATCGGTAAATTTCTCGCACCACCTGTTTGGCGAGAATGAGCATCCGACCCACTTTAATGCCGCCTCCGGTGGACCCCGCACAGGCACCGAAGAAGGAAAAGAATATTAGTAGGAACGGCAGAAAGCTGGGCCAACTACTAAAATTATCAGTGGAAAAGCCAGTAGTGGTCATGATAGAAACCAACTGAAATACGCCGTGGTAGAGGCTGTCTTCTTTGTTGTAGGTACCACTGAAATAGAGGTAGAGGCTGACCAAAAAGCAACCAGCTAACAGCATGATCAGATACATTTTGGCTTCGGGGTTACGTAGGTAATGAGATACCGATTTTCGAATCCACCCGTAGTAATGTAATCCGAAACTGATGCCAGAAACGATCATAAAGAAAATACAGATGCTAATGATGGCAGGGTTATTATCGAAGTAGCCCATGCTGGCATCGTGGGTGGAAAACCCCCCGATTGCGACCGTAGAAAAGCTGTGAGCCAATGCATCAAAGAGCGTCATTCCTGCCAGCCAGTAGGCAACCATGCAGGTAACGGTGAGGGTAACGTAAATTAGAAATAGCGCTTTGGCTGTTTCCGTAATTCGCGGAGTGAGCTTGCTGTCTTTAACCGGCCCGGGTGTTTCAGCACGATACAGCTGCATACCGCCCACGCCCAGCATCGGCATCACCGCTACCGCAATAACCACAATACCGATACCGCCTAGCCATTGAAGTTGCTGCCGATAATAAAGAATAGATTTGGGCAGAAGATCAAGCCCAGTAATCACCGTAGCGCCAGTGGTAGTGAGGCCAGACATGGACTCAAATACTGCATCGGTAAACGACAGATTGAGGGAATCAACTAGGGCAAAAGGTAGAGCTCCGACCAGCCCAAGCTCTAGCCAAAACATGACAGTAATCAAAAACCCATCACGCGTTCTCAGATCAGCTTGATTTCGACTATAGGGCACCCACATCAGCATGCCGATGGAAAAGGTAATCGCAAAGGATAGGAAAAAAGCTTGGTGAGTGTGCTCTTCATAGATACTGGCGACCAAAATGGGCGGTAGCAGCGTCAGGCTGAAGATCATTAACAGCATACCGAGAACTTTTGAGATAACGCTTAAGTGCATGATCTATAAGTCGCCGTTAGAAGAAGGTGAATCCGACAGAAAAGAGTTTTTCAACTTCTCGGGTACGTTTTTTATCCACCACAAACACAATGGCGTGATCGTTATTTCTAACCACCGTATCATGGTGGGCAATAATGACCTCGCCATCACGTACGAGTGCGGCAAGTGTGACTCCGGGCGGTGATTTAATATCCTCAATGGCACGATCAACCACCTTTGAGGTCTTGTAGTCACCATGAACGATGATTTCCATGGCTTCGGCGGCACCCCTGCGCAAGGAGTGGGCGCTGACGGTATCGTTACGGCGAACATGCCCTAGCAGGATGCTGGTCGTCGCTTGCTGGGGTGATATCGCAATATCAATGTCACCACCCTGCATCAGGTTAGCGTAGACCGGGTTGTTGATAAGCGTCATTACTTTGCTGGCCCCCAGCCGTTTGGCTAACAGGGATGCCATGATGTTCACCTCGTCATCATTAGTCAGGGCTAAAAATACATCCGTTTTATCGATGTTTTCTTCCAGCAATAAATCCTGATCTGTCGCTGAACCATGGAGTACTACCGTGCTGTTGAGGCGCTCTGAAATGTATTCACAGCGTTCTTGGGAAAATTCAATAATCTTGAGGTTGTATCGGTCTTCTAGTGCTTTGGCTAGGCGGTATCCGATATTGCCAGCCCCTGCGATAATTAACCGGCGGTACGGGTTTTCTAGCCTCCCCAGTTCGCCCATGACTTTGCGGATATTTTTCTTGGCGGCAATAAAGAACACTTCATCGTCTTCTTCGATCACCGTATCGCCTTTCGGCACAATGGGCCGGTCACGTCGGAAAATAGCGGCTACCCTTGCATCCACTTTTGGCATATGTTCGCGCAATAAGCGTAGCTCCTGGCCGAGCAGAGGCCCGCCTTTTACTACCCGAACGGCCACCAACTGCACCAATCCGTCGGCAAAATCCAATACTTGAAGGGCTCCGGGTTGCTCAACCAGACGACGGATATAGTCAGTAACGACCTGCTCTGGTGTGATAAGAAAATCTACAGGAAAGTTGCTGTCATTAAATAGACGATCGCGATTATTTTTAGAGGTATAGCTACGATGTCTAACCCGGCCAATCTTGGTGGGGGTTCGAAACAGGGTATGTGCGACCTGACAGGCGCACATATTAATTTCATCACTGTTGGTGACAGCCACCAACATGTCGGCGTCTTCGATACCAGCACGAATCAGAACATCCGGGTGAGAACCCATGCCCTGAACGGTGCGGATATCGAAGCGATCCTGAAGTTCTCGCAGGCGTCGTTCATCCAAATCCACCACAGAAATATCATTGGCTTCACCGGCAAGGTGCTCAGCAAGGGTGCCGCCAACTTGACCAGCACCAATAATTACAATTTTCATAACGGACAATCCCGTTGATTGAATCCAGGTTAACTGCCGTAAACACTGAACGGCGAGATCCGGCCTCTAATCGGTTGCTATCTTTCTCAGCAGGGCATAGTAAAAGCCATCGTGGCTGCCAACCTGGGGTAACAACTGACGCCCCACTGGGGTTTCGATTCCCGCTGTAATAGCAACCTTCTCCACAGAAGCATTGTTGGTAGATCGAATAAATTCCAGTATTACCTGATCATTCTCCTGTGGCAGGGAAGAACAAGTGGCATAGAGAAAAATCCCACCCTCCACTAGCAATGGCCACAGCGTCTGCAGTAGCGTTAGTTGTAATTTTGCTAGCTTAGCAATATCTGCGGGCTTACGCAGTAGTTTCACATCGGGATGGCGGCGGATAACACCGGTAGCCGAACAAGGTGCGTCTAGCAGAATACGATCAAAGGACTTGTTGTCCCACCAGATTTTTGTATCAGCGGCATCAGCGGCCAAAAGTTGTGCTTGTAAACCGAGTCGTTGAAGGTTTTCTTCAACCCGCTCTAACCGTTTTGGTGAGATGTCCAAAGCAACCACGTCGCCCGTATTATCGAGAAGCTCCAGAATATGGCAAGTCTTGCCACCAGGTGCACAGCAGGCATCTAGCACGTGCTGCCCCGGTTCCAAATCCAATAACTGAGCAGAGAGCTGAGCTGCTTCATCTTGCACACTGAGATCGCCCTCAGCAAACCCTGGTAATGTTAATACATCCTGTGGGCTTTGGAGGGTGATACCGTCATGGCTAAAGGGTGTAGCCGAGGCATCTATTCCCGATTCTCTGAGGCGTTCGAGATACGCTTCCCGGCTAAGATGACGACGGTTTACTCTCAGGGTCATGGGCGGTTGCGTGTTATTAGCCAGAATGATGTTGTCCACATGTTGGGGCCAAGCCTCCTGCCAAACGGACAGCAGCCAGTTAGGGTGCGCTGTATTGAATTCGGGGTTATCTTTCAGCGTGACGTCGAGCGCAGTTCGTTCACGAAGAAAGCGGCGTAGAACGGCGTTAATCAGTCCTTTTGCCCACAATTTTTTGAGCGCCTTACACGCAGCAACCGCTTCATTGACGGCCGCGTGTGAGGGGACGCGGGTTTCTAATAGTTGGTAGAGGGAGCAAGCCAGTATCGCCTCCAGGTCACGATCCTTGGATTTGAACGGCTTGGCTAACAGTAAGTTTAGATAGGCTGTGAGGCGTGGGTAATAACGCAGCGTGCCATAACAGAGCTGTTGGAGTAGGCCTCGATCTCGCTCATCCACTTTGGAGGCATACTGTGGCAACAGTGTGCTTAGGGAGCCCTCATCATGCAATATAGCAGCAATAATATGGGCGGCAGCAACACGAACATTCACTGGCCTATATCCTTCTGGCCCATGGTTTGTTGACCAAGGACTGTGCCGGGGGTGAACAGTTCAGCGCGCGACTTGAGCAGTTCTGCAACGGGCAGTCGCTTTTTCCCGGGTAATTGAAGCTCAGTAATTAATAGACCACCTTTGCCAGTATTGACTCGAATACCTTCATTGTTTGTCTCACAGATAGAGCCAGGACTCATTGCCGTGCAGCCGGTAGCGCTCTTAGCCTGCCAAATACGAACGCGTTCATCCTTATTTTCACCTCCCTCTTCTCTTTCAAGGGTGGTATAGGTCACGGGGAATGGATTAAATGCGCGGACTTTTCGAGCGATAGTTTCTGCAGGTTGGCTCCAGTCGACTAGGCCTTCTTCCTTGCTTATTTTAGGGGCGTAGTTGCTGAGATCATTATCTTGTTTTTCGGCGACGGCGGTGCCTTCCTCCAGTTCAAGGAGTGTTTTGAGCAGTGCTGGAGGGCCAATCGATACCAGCGTGTCGTGAAGGGTGCCGCCGGTATCTTGCTCAGTAATGGGGCAGCGAGCTTTAAGCAGCATATCTCCGGTATCCAGCCCCACATCCATTTGCATAATGGTGACGCCGGTTTCGCTGTCACCAGCCTCGATTGATCGTTGTATAGGCGCAGCGCCACGCCAACGCGGCAACAGCGAAGCATGTACATTGATACAACCTAGTTGAGGGGTTTCCAAAATAGCCTTCGGTAATAGTAGGCCATAGGCTACAACCACCATAATATCGGCATTCAGAGCACTAAGAATTTTTTGTTGTTCGGTATCTTTCAGGCTAACGGGTTGATAGACAGGCAAGTCGTGAGCTTGTGCGAGTGCTTTGACTGGGCTCGGGGTGAGTTTTTTCCCGCGTCCGGCCGGGCGATCTGGCTGGGTGTAAACGGCAATGATCTCGTGGCGACCATCATCCAGCAAAGCTTGCAGATGATGAACCGCGAATTCCGGGGTACCGGCAAATACTATGCGCAATGTGGTATTCCTTTTAAGCAGGTTCGTCCTGGCGGCGGTGGAGTTTCTCTAGTTTTTTCTTGATACGATCTCGTTTGAAAGTGGAAAGGTAGTCTACAAATAATTTTCCATCCAAGTGGTCAATTTCATGCTGGATACAAACTGCCATCAAATCTTCCGGTTCTAGTTCAAAGGGTATTCCTTCTCTATCCAATGCGTTGAGGCGAATATGTGCTGCGCGCTCTACGGTTTCATAAAAACCAGGAACGGATAAACAGCCTTCCTGATTGGGGCATGTGTCGCTATCCAGCACTTCAATTTCAGGATTGATCAGGACGATGGGCTCGGACGCATCCTCCGATAAGTCCATAACCACAACGCGCAAGTGTACATCCACCTGGGAGGCTGCGAGCCCAATTCCTGGAGCGTGGTACATGGTTTCAAGCATGTCATCCACTAGAGCGCGAATACGGTCATCTACTTTAGTAACAGGTTTTGCTACTGTGCGTAGGCGGGGATCGGGAAATTCAAGTATATTTAGTATTGGCATTTGTTTGTGACGAGTTTCTAGCAATCTGTTGTAAACCACTGCTAACATAGGGCTTATGACGAGGTTTTAGACAATAACCCCTTGGGGTGAGAAGTATACACTCAATCGGGATACAGCATAAAGGATGGCCGAAAAATGAAAAAAACATTCTTGGGAATAGTAGCCGCGTGCACCTTCGCCATCATCGCGATCGCGGCAGAAGCCCCCTTTAATGACGATATTCCTGATAAATACACGGTTAAAAAGGGTGACACCCTCTGGGATATTTCTGAGTTTTATTTGAGGGACCCCTGGCTTTGGCCAGAAGTCTGGTATGTGAACCCGCAAATTCGCAACCCACACCTAATTTATCCTGGTGATGTTATCTCGCTGGTGTATATCGATGGGCGTCCACGGTTAATGCTGGAGCGTGGGAGGGATGTAAAGCTTTCACCGGGCATTAAGGTATTGCCTCACGCGGATGCAATACCTGCACTACCACGAGACATCATTGATAATTTCTTGTCGCGTAACCGCTTGGTGACCCAGGAAGAAATTGATGCTTCGCCTTATGTTGTTGCTGGCCATGAAAAGCGCTTGCTTTCCGGGGTTGGTGATATTTTTTATGCTAGAGGTCAGTTTGATGAAACGCCTGCCTATGGTTTGTACCGTATCGGCAAGCCCTACGTGGATCCCGAAACGGACGAAATGCTAGGTATTCGGGCTCAGGATATGGGTTCGGCAAAGCTGAAAACAGTAGATGATGATATCGGCACCTTATTGGCAACCAGAGCAGAGGAAGAAGTTCGGGTCGGAGAGCGTCTCCTGCCCCACGAAGAGTTGCGTTTAGAGTCTACCTTCTACCCCAGTGCCCCAAAGGATGTTGTGGCGGGTGTTATTATGGCGGTAGAGGGCGGCATTTCCCAAGTGGGTCACCTGGATGTCGTTGCCATTAACCGAGGTACACGTGAAGGGCTTGCTCCTGGCAATGTACTGGCTGTCTACAAGCAAGGAGAAACCGTTACAGACAAAGTGGCGAAGGAAAAAATTACATTGCCCGACGAGCGCGGTGGTTTGGTGATGATTTTTCGGGCTTTTGAAAAAATGAGCTACGGTCTGGTGCTCAGCGCTGATCGCCCTCTTGCCGTTAATGATGTTGTAAAGAACCCCTGACCTATAGGGGTTGAAAACGCCGACAAATGTCGGCTTTTTTATGGATGGACATTTCCAAGGAGAACAGGGAGTAATATCGTGGACAAGGAGTCCCTCGCGGCATTGATGCTGTACCTTCAAAAAGGCTTATCACCTGCGGATATAGCCAAACTTTACCAATCCATGGGCTCTCTGGATGCGGTGTTCTCGACTAATTCAGATCAATGGCCCGAGGCGTTATCAAAGAAAGCTAAGCTAAGCCTTAAGGGCTTGTTGCGAGAGAGGGAGGCTCTCGAAGCTGAAGCGGAGGCGACCCTGCGGTGGTGTGATGCTAACGAGGTGCATTGCCTGAGTATTGTTGACCCGTTATTTCCACCCTTACTCAAAGAAATTGCAACGCCACCTACGGTGCTATTTGTCCGGGGCGATGTTGGGCTGCTTGCTTTGCCTCAAGTGGCTATCGTGGGTAGCCGCAATGCAACGGCCTCAGGCCTTAATATTGCCTCAGAATTTTCCAGAATACTCGCTAGCAGTGGTTTTGTTATTACCAGTGGCATGGCGCTTGGCATTGATGGTGCGGCTCACACCGGTGCACTAAAAACAGGAAAAACGGTGGCAGTACTTGGCACCGGGTTAGATGTGATCTATCCACGACAACATCGTGAGTTATATCAGCAGATCATTGATAGTAGCGGTGTAATTGTCAGCGAGTTTCTCCCGGGTACGCCACCGTTGCCAGCCAACTTCCCTCGGCGCAATCGTGTCATTAGCGGCCTCAGTCTTGGCACGATGGTGATTGAGGCGGCCCTTAGAAGCGGTTCCTTGATCACAGCACGATATGCTATGGAGCAGGGACGAGAGGTGTTTGCTGTTCCTGGTTCTATACATAATGTCCTGAGTAAGGGCGGGCACTCCTTGCTGAAACAAGGCGCGACATTAGTGGAGTCAGCTCAGGATATCGTAGAGCAACTGGGTGGTATGTTGGCCTATGTGGAAATGGAATCTAGTCATCAGGGGGCCATTAGTGATAAAAATGGGCTGCTCCTCAATGCAATGGGGTTTGATCCAGTAGACATTGATACACTGGTAGAGCGGACGGGCTTGCCCATTGCCGCGCTAAACCGCCAGCTCATGCTACTAGAGCTTGAAGGCGAAATTGAAAGCAGCGGCGGGCGATATCAGCGATCGACGTAAATATGGCCAAACACTAATTGCCAAATATGGACTATTCAGGTAGCGTGACCGGTTTTTCTGGGGGGTATTAAAATGATGGGGAAACCATTTGTCGCAATTCTGATGGGTTCTGATTCTGATCTTCCAATCATGGAAGCGAGTTTCGAGATTCTCAAGAAGTTTGAGGTACCTTTCGAAGTGAAGGTGCTGTCGGCCCACCGTACGCCTGAGGCAACGCACAGCTATGTGCGAGATGCTGACACTCGAGGCTGTTCGGCGTTTATTTGTGCAGCAGGCATGGCGGCCCATCTGGCCGGCGCCGTTGCTGCTAATACTCTCAGGCCGGTCATTGGCGTACCGATAAACTCTTCTTTGGATGGTCTCGATGCGTTGCTATCTACGGTTCAAATGCCCGGCGGTATTCCTGTGGCTACAGTGGCAATCGGCAAGGCTGGTGCTAAGAATGCGGCCTATCTGGCGACGCAAATTCTGGGTGTATCCGATCCCGAATTACATCAAAAGCTACTTGATGAGCGTGCGGATAACGCCCGTATCATTCTTGAAAAAGACACCGCTCTCCAAGAGAGGCTGAATAACGGTTGAGCATAAACTGTTATGAGTATGTTGCACTATAACTCACTCTATATTACCCAGGCCGTTGCTGTTTTGAATAGCAACGGTGTCGTGGCTTATCCCACAGAAGCTGTCTGGGGTTTAGGTTGTGACCCATTTTGTAGAACAGCAGTTGAGAAAATATTGGCCATGAAACGCCGCGATCGTGGAATGGGCCTAATTCTCATAGCCGCCTCTATTCACCAACTGCAGCCATTTTTGGTGGGCTTGTCGCCGGTATTCCGTGATCAATTGGAAGCCAGCTGGCCTGGCCCACAGACTTGGTTGGTGCCCAATAATGGCGTTGCACCAGAGTGGATAACCGGTGGGCGTGATACATTGGCACTGCGAGTGACGGATCATCCAGTGGCCAGCGCCTTATGTCGGACATTTGGTGGGCCGCTAGTATCAACGTCAGCAAACCCACACGGGTTGCCACCGGCAAAAAGCTTATTAAAAGTGAACATGTACTTTCGTACAAAGTTCGACTATCTAGTACCGGGCACACTGGGAAAGATCAAAAACCCAACACCGATCAAAAATCTGAAAAGTGGGGAAGTTCTCCGTTCTAGTTAGCTTTTAGCGAAAGAGAGCTTGCTGCGGAGTGGTAGAACAACGTCAACTCTGATGGAATGAAGTTGTTCATACTGGATTATTGCATCAGACTTCCTGTTCTCTATTTCTCTTCTTGGTGATGTACGGGTCTCAAAGCCTATTTAACAGGTGTTAAAGCATGACAGATAAAGCTGCGGTTAAAACGTACTTGCTGGATTTACAGGATCGCATTTGTGATGCTCTACAAGCAGAGGATGCGCAGGCAACGTTCATAGAAGACAGCTGGATTAGAGAAGAAGGCGGCGGTGGTCGCAGTAGGGTGATTACAGATGGCGTCGTATTCGAAAAAGGCGGCGTCAATTTTTCCCATGTGCATGGCACGCAGTTGCCTCCTTCTGCGACGGCTGCTCGATCAGAATTAGCCGGGCGCTCCTTTGAGGCGATGGGCGTATCTCTAGTGATGCATCCAGTAAACCCGTATGTTCCAACCTCTCATGCCAATGTCCGATTTTTTATTGCAGAAAAACCGGGCGAAGAGCCCGTGTGGTGGTTTGGCGGTGGTTATGACCTGACGCCCTATTACGGCAATCTTGAGGATTGTCAGCACTGGCACCAGACGGCGAAAGCAGCCTGTGACCCTTTTGGTGATGACGTGTATCCGCGGTTAAAACAATGGTGCGATGACTATTTCTTTCTTAAGCACCGCAATGAGCCCCGAGGTGTGGGCGGCCTTTTTTTTGATGATTATAATCAGCCTGGTTTTGATCAGAGCTTTGGGTTAATGCGCTCGGTGGGCGATAGCTATCTGAATGCCTACCTTCCGATTATCCAGCGCCGTAAAGACAGGCCCTGGGGTGAGCGAGAAAGGCAATTTCAGCTTTATCGCCGGGGTCGCTATGTGGAGTTTAATCTGGTCTATGATCGAGGTACGCTGTTTGGCTTGCAGACTGGCGGTCGTACAGAGTCTATCCTAATGTCACTGCCGCCGCTGGTGCGCTGGGAGTACGATTGGAGCCCAGAACCGGATAGTGCTGAAGCGGAGTTATATGCGTTATATCTTAAACCTCGAGAGTGGTTGTGACAGATGAAGCGCAGCGCACCATGAGCAGACTGAATTAACCATACACAACGGTATCAACCCATGCCTGATAATTATGCCGTTTTCGGCAACCCCATAGAGCACAGTAAATCCCCTGAGATTCATGCAGTATTTGCAGCACAAACGGGAGAAGACGTTAGCTATCAGAAGCAATTGGTGGAGCTAGACGGTTTTACTGAGGCAGCGGACACTTTTTTTGCCGCCGGTGGCAAGGGGTTGAATATCACGGTTCCCTTCAAGCAGGATGCTTACGGTTACGCTGCCCGGCTTTCGTCCCGAGCGCGTCATGCGGGGGCGGTGAATACGCTCACCAGACAAGAAGATGGAACGGTGCTGGGTGATACTACTGACGGTGTAGGCCTGATCCGTGATATGTGTGAGAACCTTGGCTGGGAAATTAAGGCTAAGAAGGTGTTGGTGCTGGGCGCAGGGGGTGCTGTGCGAGGGATTCTTGAGCCTCTTCTGGCGCTATTGCCACAACATGTGGTCATTGCGAACCGCTCGATTGACAAGGCGTTGCAGTTGTCCAAAGGTTTTGCGGAGATGGGCTATTTACTGGGCTGTGGTTTTGATATGTTGCCTGGGCAACAGTTTGATTTAGTGATCAATGGAACCAGTGCTAGCTTGTCAGGAGACCTGCCCCCCCTTCCCGATGAGCTATTGGTTGGGAACGCGAAATGCTATGACATGATGTATGGTGCGGAGCCAACGGTGTTTATGGCATGGGCTAAACAGCATGGTGCCGGTGGTATTGCCGATGGTTTGGGTATGTTGGTGGAGCAAGCCGCAGAATCCTTTCATATTTGGCGAGGAATTCAGCCGGAAACTAAAGCAGTGATTAGTGATCTTAGATCCAGACTGTAATTTGTGAAGGTAAAGAGCGTGAAAAAATTGTTTAGAAAGCTTGTTGTTGTAGCTGGATTGTCCCTATTAATTGGCCCGCAGTTATTTGCTGAGGAAGCGTTGTGGATAGATGTTCGATCAGCAGCTGAGTACCAAGCAGGGCATTTATCACAGGCCGTAAATATTCCTCATATAGAAATTGCAGAGCGAATCACAGAAGTTGCCGCAGATAAAAAAACCGCGATCAAGCTCTACTGTGGTAGTGGTCGCCGGGCAGGTATTGCCCAGTGGGAGTTAGAGAGCATGGGATATTTTAATACCAGCAATGAAGGCGGCTACAAGGATTTGCTGGAGAGCCAATAGCGCTTTCCAAACTATTCCGCGTCATTGCGCCAGTCACCTGCCTGCTCGGCCAAATATTGGTCTTTTAGCTTCACGTAGTTTTGGGGTGAGTAGGTAAAGAATTTTCGCTCAGCGTCTGAAGCGGCACGTAATAGCCGGCATGGATTACCTACATAGAGGTTGCCGCTTTCTAGTCGTTTTCCGGGGGGGACTACCGTTCCTGCGCCTATAATTACCTCATCCTCTACAACGACCCCATCGTTAACAATGGCGCCATTGCCTACTAGAATTCGGCTGCCTAAGGTGCAGCCATGTAGAATCGCACCATGGCCGATGATAACGTCATCGCCAATGCTGAGGGGCCAGCCGCCGGGATTAAAGTCACTGGCGTGGGTTATGTGCAGTACGGCTCTGTCTTGTATGTTGGAACGGTTGCCTACAGAAATACTGTGCATATCACCCCGGATGACGGCGCCGGGCCATACGGACACATCGTCACCCAGAGTGACATCGCCAATCACTGTGGCCGCAGGGTCGATATAAACTCTTTTGCCCAATGTTGGGGTGATGCCTTTGTGGGTTCGAATGCTGTCACTCATGATACTGTTCCGTAATCAGTGATACTTAACGTTATAATAGCCGTACCCCCAGAAGCCTCAAGTGATTTTGTTGCTTCACACGCAGATGGTAAACATTCTCTAATTTAGAAGATCATTTATGTTTAAAGCCCAAAAACGTTTTATTGCTGGTGCTGTTTGCCCAAGGTGCAGTGAAATGGACAAGTTGACGGTCTTCAGTGAAGACGACAAGGATTTTCGTGAGTGTGTGAGCTGTGGGTTTAAGGAGCAGATGTTTCTGCAGAGTGTGCCCAAAGAGCTGGAAACGAGAGTTAACCTTACCTCGGAGGAAAAACAGGCCGAGACAAAAACGGTGAGATTAGTTGATCCAAGAAAGCCAAATTAATGAATCATGATTCGGACTGCTTGTCCGTTGAGAAGTAAATTGATCGAGAGGTTATCAACTAGGCAGGGCCATCGCTGTAGATCGCTTGCCCAGCGGGCGCTCCTGTCTTTTTTACAAGCATCCGGCACAAAGACCAAGTCGTAATTCTGTAAGTTGTCCGTAATCAAGCGCACGGCCTGATCCAGCCTGTTGGCAAAGGGTTCGCCTATGAGGTGATGAATAATCAAGTTTGAGCGTGTCATATCTATGGGTACCAACGGGGTGTTGTAGCATGACATGAACCGATCATTGACCTCTTCAATCAGTCGGTGAGCCAGGTATGATTCATCCATTAGCGCATTTAAACCTTCGTGCCCATCAGTCAGGTGTGGTGGCCGGATAAAAAACTCCTTAGCGATAGACATCACTGGCTCTGTGTAATCTGTAAGGTCACATTCATTGGCGATGGCGTCCACAGCATCAATGAACTCGGGAACCTGGTCGATGTAGTGGATGATAAAGTTAAGTAGTGCTGGCACGATATTTTGCGGGGGAAGCTGAATCGAATGATGAAGGCTGTTGGTCCTAGTTTTCAGTAGGTGGGCCAGCTGACCAGAGGTGTGTTCGTGAGCTTTAGCTGTTGCGATGGCTTGGCGTATGTTGACAGTATCCATGTATCAAAACTAGTTGAGGACAGCGAAAAGGCAAAGAACATCTTTGCATAAGGGGCTAGTGTTTTTGCTTGTTAGGCTTTGCTCGACAACCAAAAAGATTGGCGGGTGTAATGAATAAACATGCCGCTCATGAGCAGACTGCGGATAGTAAGAAAACTGAAGTAGGCGAGCCACAGTCCATGATTACCCATGGGTCGTGAGAAAAACCAGAGAGGCATGAACAGACCAAAGGTGGCTAACAGCATAGTGTTCTGCATCGCACGCGTTTTGCCGGCGCCGATAAAAATACCATCAGCCGTAAAGCAGAGCACTCCTGCTAATGGCAAGGTTGTGAGCCAAGGCCAATAATGCTGGGTTGCTGTGATGACTTCGGGCAAATCAGTGAAAATGGTAATAATAGCGCTGGGAAAAAGCAGGTAGGCTGCGGTAGCCGCACAGGAAATCCCCAAGCCCCACAAAGTAACTTCCTTGCAGATATGGTAAAAGTTGTCGAGATCGTTTGTGCCGACTGCATGGCCAGTAAGTGATTCTGCGGCGTGGGCAAATCCGTCTTGAGTGTAGGACACTAGTAGTAGTAATTGCATCAAAATGGCATTGGCGGCTAGGATGTCATCGCCTTGTCGAGCACCCTGAGCAGTAAAAAAAGTCATGGTGAACACTAGGCAAGCCGTCCGGATAAAGAGGTGACGGTTGACCCTGAGCAATTCTCTGTAGCGGGACCACTGACGTAAATGACGCTTGTTTATAGAGCCATGCATTTCCGACAATTGCATGGCAACCAAGACCAGTGCCAGTAAAAAACCAAGTAATTCTGCGGTAAAAGAAGCCCATGCCGCACCTTCACTGTTCATGTTCAAGCCGAGAATAAACAGAAAATCTAAACAGATATTAGCCAGATTAGTAAAGAGCACTAGCAGCAAGGTGGCTTTGGCGCGCTGGAGTCCCAGCAGCCATCCCATCGCGCAGAGGGTGCCGAACGTGGCGGGTGCGGCAAAGATACGGATTTGGCAGTATTCAAAAGCCAGTAAGCGCACTTCATTAGAAGGCTTAATTAAATCAAGGGCGGTCGTTAGTAATGGCTGCTGAAATAACACTAAAACAATGCCCAGCAGCACAGCGAGCACCAGCGATTGAGCAAGTAATTCCAGACAGCGGTTGTGGTCGCCGGTACCCCAGGCGCGAGCCGTGAGTCCAGTGCTGCCCATGCGTAAAAAACCAAATAGCCAAAACAGCATGGTCAAAACACTGCTGCCAGCAGCCACCGCAGCAAGGTAATGAGCCACCTCCAGATGTCCCAAAATGGCGGTATCTACTAGGCCTAGTAAGGGTGTGCTCATGCTGGCCATTGTCATGGGCAGGGCGATGGCTAGGACTTTTTGGCGGGGTACTTGATCCATGACATTTACACGCTGTGTAAGGTCGAATTAAGGCCATATTGTGACAGAAAGGTTGATGGCTGGTGTAGAGGGGTGCGACGAAAGTCTGGTATACTGGAACGATGTCCCCTGCGAGGCCCGTGTGTTGCGGTCGTTTTTCAGGGGATTAATAACTATAAACAATAACTTATTTGGAGATAGGGCGATGTCAAGAAGAGCAACTATGCTTTTCGCGCTTGTGCTTGCCCCTGTTATGTCACTGGCCCTTTCGGGAAAAGTGTTAGCAGAAGAAGCTCAGCGTTGGGCCGTTAATATGCCCAGGGGGGTAACCCCAGTAAGCAACGCAATTTACGATATTCACATGATTGTTTTCTGGATTTGTGTGGTTATCGGTGTTGTCGTATTTGGTGTCATGTTTTATAGCATGTATGCACACCGCAAATCTCGCGGCGCAGTTGCCGCAAACTTCCATGAAAATACAACCGCTGAAGTTGTCTGGACAGTCATTCCAGCATTGATACTGATAGTGATGGCGATTCCAGCTACTAGCACCCTGTTGGATGTCTACGACACATCAGAAGCTGAGATTGACATTAAAGTCACTGGTTATCAGTGGAAGTGGCAATACGAGTATCTCGGTGAAGACGTAGCGTACGTGAGTGAGCTGGCTACACCGGAATCTGAGATTTATAACACTGCCCCTAAAGGTCAATACTATCTTCAGGAAGTTTCTGAGCCGTTAGTTCTCCCGGTTAAGACTAAAGTTCGTTTTTTGATTACGGCTAAAGATGTGATCCACTCTTGGTGGGTTCCTGATTTTGGTGTGAAGAGAGACGCTATACCCGGTTATGTTAATGAGACTTGGGCCTACGTTAATGAGCCTGGCGTTTACCGTGGTGAATGTGCAGAGTTGTGCGGAAAGGGCCACCCTTTTATGCCGATTGTGGTCAACGTTCTTGAAAAAGAAGCATACAACAGCTGGCTGGCAGAGAAGAAAACTGAAGTGGCTGCCATTCGTGAGCTGACTAAAAAGACGTTTACCAAGGATGAGCTGATGGCTCAGGGCGAAGAAGCCTACAACCGTTCATGTTCTGGTTGTCATATGGTAAACGGCGAAGGTATTCCTGGCGTCTTTCCTAGTATGATAGGAAGTACTGTTACCACTGGCGACACCATTAACAAACACCTAGATGTGGTTGTTAATGGTGTGGCTGGCTCAGCAATGCAGGCCTTTGGCGGCCAGCTTTCAGAAGTTGATTTGGCTGCCATCATTACCTATGAGCGTAATGCCTGGGGTAATGATACTGGCGATGTGGTTCAACCCATCGATGTTCTCAAATTCAAACAAGGCCAATAAGGGAGGATTAAGTCATGGCACACGGTCCCGCTAAAGGTATTGGCCGCTGGCTGTTTACCACTAACCACAAGGACATCGGTACGCTTTACCTCTGGTTTAGCTTTGCGATGTTCTTATTGGGTGGATTTTTTGCAATGGTTATCCGTGCCGAGTTATTCGAGCCCGGTATGCAAATCATCAAACCTGAGTTCTTTAACCAAATGACGACCATGCATGGTCTGGTGATGGTATTTGGTGCCATCATGCCGGCGTTTGTTGGCTTGGCTAACTGGATGATACCGATGATGATCGGTGCGCCAGATATGGCTTTACCTCGCATGAACAATCTCAGCTTTTGGATTCTGCCGTTTGCGTTTACGCTGCTGGCATCCACGCTGTTTATGGAAGGTGGCGCACCTAACTTTGGTTGGACATTCTACGCTCCGCTTTCTACCACTTACGCCCCAGACACTGTGAACTACTTTATCTTTGCTATGCATATTATGGGCGCATCATCGATCATGGGTTCCATCAACATTATTGCCACCATATTGAACATGCGTGCGCCGGGTATGACGTTGATGAAAATGCCAATGTTTGTTTGGACCTGGTTAATTACGGCTTTCTTGTTGATTGCGGTGATGCCGGTACTGGCAGGCGCGGTTACCATGATGTTGATGGATATCAACTTTGGCACCAGCTTCTTTAATGCGGCCGGTGGTGGTGATCCCGTATTGTTCCAGCATGTGTTCTGGTTCTTCGGTCACCCAGAGGTTTACATCATTATCTTGCCGGCATTTGGTGTGATCTCTCACATCATTCCAACCTTTAGCCGTAAACCATTGTTTGGTTATAGCTCTATGGTGTATGCCACGGCATCAATTGCATTCTTGTCTTTCATTGTGTGGGCTCACCACATGTTTCTGGTGGGTATGCCAATCGGTGGTGAGCTGTACTTTATGTACGCAACGATGTTGATTGCGGTACCAACGGCAGCGAAGGTCTTTAACTGGATTTCCACCATGTTCCGTGGTTCCTTGACCTTTGAAACGCCAATGTTGTTTGCCATTGCTTTTGTCATCTTGTTCACCATTGGCGGCTTAACAGGCGTCATGGTGGCAATCGCTCCGGCTGATGTTCAATACCATGATAGCTATTTCGTTGTTGCCCACTTCCACTATGTAATGGTGGCAGGTGCCGTATTCTCTGGAACTGCTGCAGTCTATTACTGGCTGCCTAAATGGTGCGGAAATATGTACAACGAGAGCATGGCCAAGGTTCAGTTCTGGGTATCCTTTATAGGTTTCAACGTCACGTTCTTCCCTCAGCACTTTTTAGGGCTGGCAGGAATGCCGCGTCGTTATGCCGATTATGCATTGCAGTTTTCGGACTGGAATATGGTCTCCAGTATCGGAGCCTTTACCTATGGAGCCTCACAACTGTTATTCCTGTATATCGTGATCCAGGCGATCAAATCAGGTAAGCCAGTGAGAGATCCCAAGGTTTGGGAGGGTGCTGAAGGTCTTGAGTGGACACTCCCTACTCCAGTGCCCTACCACACCTTCTCCACTCCTCCGGAAGTGAAGTAACAGGTAAAAGGACAGAGAAGATGCCGACCAATCCAGTCAGAAAGACTTTGGTAAAACTGCTCGCAGGGGCGGCCGGCATGTTCTTGTTTGCAATATTTTTGATGCCGCCACTGTATGACGTATTTTGCGACATCACGGGTATCGGTGGCAAAACCGGCGGACCTTACCAGGTATCAGAGTCTGGTGTAGATATGTCCCGTACGGTGAAAGTGCAGTTTGTTGCAACCAATAATGGCGCCATGCCTTGGGAGTTTACCCCTAAGGTGTTTGAGGTCACGGTACACCCGGGCGAACCGACAGAGGCAGCATTTTTTGCCAAGAATCGCACAAGCCGGGATATGGTGGCTCAGGCAATTCCAAATGTGACGCCATTTAATGCGGCAGAGTATTTTCACAAAACGGAATGTTTCTGCTTCAACCAGCAACCGCTCGAAGCGGGTGCGGAAGCAGATTTACCACTGGTATTTATCGTGGATCGCGATCTGCCAACGGCAGTCAAGACGATAACGTTGTCCTACACATTATTTGATGTGACTGACCGTGTAAACGAGTCGCTTGCACAACTTAATTGATGACAAGAGCTGTACAGTAAAGTACAGCGTAAACGGAGAAAAATAATGTCAACTGAGAGCAATTACTACGTTCCAGAGCAAAGCCGGTTGCCGATCATGGCTGCTACCGGTTTAGGCTTTATTGCCTATGGTGCCGGTTCTTGGGTGCAAGGTGGCAATGCAATGTTCTTCCTGGCTGGTGCACTAATACTGGCATTCACCCTTTATACTTGGTTTAGCCTGGTGATAAAGGAAAATATGGCGGGTATGAATAGTGATCAGCTTAAGCGCTCCTATGTTTGGGGGATGGGCTGGTTTATCTTTTCCGAGGTTATGTTTTTCGCAGTTTTCTTTGGCTCATTGTATTACGTTCGTAACTTAGCTTTGCCTTGGCTGGGTAATGAAACCAATACCTTGTTGTGGGACGGTTTTGAAGCGGCTTGGCCGTTGATGACAACGCCAGATATGGTGGCGAATGGTGAAGCTGCTCAGTTTGTAGGGCCAGCCGAAAATATGAGCTTCCCCGGTTGGGGTAAGCTGTTTAGTTGGTTGCCATTGTGGAATACCATTATTCTAATGAGTTCCAGTGTGACAGTTCATATCGCACACACAGCGATTAAGAACAACAACCGCGGTAAGTTCAATCTATGGTTGGGTATCACTGTAGCGCTGGGTGCTATCTTCTTGGTGTTGCAGGTTGTGGAATATATGCATGCCTACCAACATATGGGTCTGACTCTGGAGACAGGTATTTATGGAACGACCTTCTTCATGCTGACGGGCTTCCACGGTGCTCACGTGACCATGGGTACCATCATGCTGTTGATTCAGTTCCTACGTGGACTGAAAGGCCACTTCAATGCGGAGGATCAGTTTGGTTTTGAAGCTGCTTCTTGGTATTGGCACTTTGTTGATGTTGTTTGGGTCGGCCTGTTTATCTTTGTTTATATCTTAGCCTAAGTGGCGCTAGCCTATTTAGTTCCACCAGCCTAGAAGCTGATAAAATAAAACGGCCAGGAAATTCCTGGCCGTTTTTGTTGCGAATAAGTAAAGGTCGTTGTTAGAGAGCCCCGATAGTTCTTACTCTCTTATAGGTTGCTCATTCAAAGACGGAGCAGCAACACGTTCCGGATGAAGTTGTTTGTCCCAGGGAGCTTGGCTGGTGAGTTGACCGGAGTAGATACCCCAAGTAATAGTTCCTACCAAAGCTACAGCTAGAACAATACGGACTCCCAGCGCATACAGTATACGTTTCCTGGAATTTCCAACATCCTTCATCAGGAACACCAGGGCACTGCTGAGACTGATTAATACGGCGATAAAAAGTAAGACGATGATAACTTTAAGTAGCATGGGTTTTAATTTCCCGGTTGAAAGAGAGTGATTTAACCACAGATGTCAAAGCTGACACAGCATCAAGCAGGCGTTTCTTTTCAGTGGCAATTGAACTGGAAAGTATTAGTGTTTACAGCAATTTTTTTACCCATCACCCTCAGCTTGGCGCTATGGCAACTGGAGCGGGCGGAAGAAAAACAGCAGTTACTTGAAACCTATCACCAGCGTGGTGTTGCTCAGCCAGTTGGTTTAGAAGCAGCGCCTGATCAGGCTGGCAGCGAGTACCTGCGAGTAAGGGTGGCGGGGGCATACGATAACCGCTCTCCCCTATTACTGGATAACCGAGTGCGTCGTGGGCGCCCTGGCTATGAAGTGATCAGTCCATTTCTGACAAGTACTGGTCAGTGGATATTGGTTAATCGTGGCTGGATTATGGGTAATACAGATCGCACGATTTTGCCAAAAGTTGATGTGGTTGATGGTGAGGTTACATTGACGGGCTATCTCTATCGCTCGCCAGGTAAACAGCTAATGTTGGGTGAGGATATCTGGCCGGTTGAGGTTGGAGCGAAAATTATTCAGAATGCGGCCCCTGAGACTGTAGCTAAAAAGCTCAATTTGGAACTTTTTAGCTACAGTCTCAGGCTAGATGCCGATGCTCAAGGTGCACTTGAGACCGGTTGGGCATTAGTCAGCGTACAACCTAGAAAACACACCGGCTATGCCCTCCAGTGGGCGACATTGGCAGTAGTGCTCCTGCTCCTAACCCTGTTTGCAAACTCCAACTTAGGCGGAGTGATCAAGGCAAGGCGGATGGTAAATAGTAAAAATTGATAATCGGTAAAATACTGGTTAAGTAAAAAATCGGGGAAGAAAATCCATGACAGAACAAGTGACAAAACGTGGGCATTGGCAAGTATGGCTAATGATTGCAATACTTAGTGGGGTGATTATTGCTGGTTTTTTACTTTTCCCGAGTACAGAGGAACAGCGCAATAGCCTATTATCGAGCTTAGGTACCACTAACCACGGAGAATTTGTGCTGCCACCAGTATCGATGGAAAGTCTTACGTTGGTCGATGCTGAGGGAACCCCCTGGAAGCTGTCTGAACAAAAAACTAAGTGGCGGCTACTGATTGCTGGTGGCGGTAACTGTATCGCACAGTGCCGGGAAATGATCTATCTTACCCGCCAGGTACATATTAGCTTGGGTAAATATAGCCGCCGATTTGAACGGCTGTATATCGCGCTTGATGAGAAGATTTCAGAAGAGACGGTCGGTTATCTTAAGAAAAATCACCCATTTCTTCATACTTATAGTGGCAGCGCTCAAGAGCTTAAATCATTATTGAACAGTACTAACGCACCATTCTCGCTTAACACTAGTGAAGAAACAGGTACAATGCGTGCCTATTTAGTAGATCAGCAGGGCCTGGTGATGATGTCATACACCCTGGAAAATGATGGGTCTGAAATGATAGAAGACATTGAACATTTAATGAAATATTCCCCCCAATAGTTGATGTCTATGGGTGTGCTGAGTCGAGGCACAATAATAACTGAGCTAAAACTGCAGGACTGGCATAGTTAGGTCCGCTGGCAGCAAGAAAGAGAATATAGGAAGAATGTCGGTTTTTAATACACTGAAGTATCAAAAACCAGGTTTTAAATTGGCATTGGTGGCGACTATTCTGGCGACACTAGTGATTCTACTTGGTACGTTTACTCGACTAGTTGATGCTGGTCTTGGTTGTCCTGACTGGCCCGGCTGTTACGGCAAGGTATTCTGGGTTAATAGTGCTAATGAAATTTCTCAAGCTGAGATGCTTTATCCCGATAGCTCTGTAGAGGTTGATAAAGCTGGCCTTGAAATGATACACCGGTTTTTAGCGGGTGTACTTGGGCTAATAATTGTCAGTCTGGCAGTGATCTCCTGGCGTCAACGGGATAATGAGAATGCCCCTTTTCGCCTGCCAACCTTCATTCTATTTCTGGTGGCTTGGCAGATACTGTTTGGTATGTGGACAGTGACGTTGAAGTTGTGGCCCCAGATTGTAACCCTACATATGCTGGGAGGGGTGGTCACATTTTCACTGTTATGGTTATTAACACTGCGCCTTGATGATCAGTGCTGGAAAATATCAGCCAAGGTAATGGGCAAACTTACGCAGGTCAAACCTTGGGTTATTATTGCCATTGTTATTACTGGAGTGCAAATGCTGCTGGGTGCATGGACGAGTTCAAATTATGCCGCATTTGCCTGCCCGGATTTTCCTACCTGTCAGGGACAATGGTGGCCAGAAATGGACCTCAAAAAAGGATTTAATTTGTTCCAGAGTATTGGCCCCAACTACTTAGGCGGTCTGTTGGAAAGTGATGCGCGGGTGGCCATCCACGTAATTCATCGGTTGGGGGCCTTGTTGACCAGTGTTTATTTGTTAGGCTTATGCGGGCTGCTGTTGATCATAAAGGATCGACGTGTACGTCGCATGGCCATAATTGTTTTTGTGGTGCTGTTTATGCAGTTGGCTCTTGCTATCAGTAATGTCGCGCTGATGTCGCCACTGATCATAGCGATTACTCACACTACGGTAAGCGTAGTATTACTGTTGACACTAGTGACGCTCGCCACCAAGGTGTGGACTGCTAAACTGGAATATCAGAGACCGGAGTTCTGAAGTAATGAAAGAGGCAGAGTTCGAGATAGAAAAAGCCGGTTGGCGTGATTACCTGGAGCTGACCAAGCCCAAGGTGGTCGCTTTGATGATTCTGACCACAGTGATCGGTATGTTCCTTGCCGTACCGGGTATGGTGCCACTGGATGTGCTAGTTTTAGGTAACCTTGGCATTGCTTTCTGTGCTGGCGCGGCCGCAGTAGTCAATCACGTGGTGGATCGCCAAATTGATACCAAGATGGCAAGAACCTTTAACCGTCCTGTTGCTACAGGTCGACTCCAACCTCTCCAGGCGATGCTTTTTGCTGCAGTACTGGGTGTGTTTGGTATGGCTATTTTATTGGTCTTTATCAATGCACTCACCGCTTGGTTGACGCTGGCCTCATTGGTTGGCTATGCGGTGATCTACACGTTGTACCTAAAGCGTGCTACACCTCAAAACATTGTTATTGGGGGCTTGGCGGGTGCTGTTCCCCCACTGTTGGGTTGGACTGCCGTTACCGGAGAGGTTCATGGCCATGCACTTCTGTTGGTGTTGATTATTTTTGCTTGGACACCGCCTCATTTTTGGGCGCTTGCCGTCCATCGCAAGGAAGAATATGCCAAGGCAGAAATTCCCATGTTGCCGGTAACCCACGGGGAAAAATACACAAAACTACACATCCTGTTATATACCCTGATCATGATTATTGTCACAGTGCTCCCATTTGTCGTCGGGATGAGCGGTTGGTTATACCTGCTCGGTGCATTGATACTGGGCGCTGGGTTTCTGTATTGGGCTATTGTGATGATGATCGGTAAAAATCCAGACGCCGGTATGGATACATTTAAATACTCCATCATTTATTTAATGGCCCTGTTTGTGATTATGTTGCTGGATCATTATCTGATTACTGTGCCCTCGTTTGTATGAGATCACCCAAGAGCGGTACTTCCTGCTGATGAGTTAACCAAGAAAAAAGGAGATGAGCATGGTAGATAATCAGAGTAGCAAGCGAAGTATTCGCCTCACAATAGTGAGCATCTGTGTATTTGTTACCCTTGTGTTGGCCGGGTTTATCCACAAAATTAATCAGCCTCGCATTCTTAATGTTCATGAGCTGCGAGAAAATGGTGCCGTACTACTTCAAACACCTCGAAAATTCAGTGAGTTTGAATTAACGGATCACCGAGGTCAGCCCTTTGGTTCAGCAGAGCTTGTTGGCAAATGGAGCTTGTTGTTTTTTGGTTTTACCCATTGCCCGGATATTTGCCCCACGACGATGGCTGCAGCGGCAAAAATGTATGAAGGGTTGGAGTCTGAGGAGAGGGAGCAATTACAAATTGTACTGGTATCACTGGATCCGGAGCGTGATACCGCGGAGAAGCTCTCCCAATATGTCCCCTATTTCAATTCTGATTTTGTCGGTGCGACGGGTAATCAGTATGTATTAATGAAATTGGCAGCAGAGCTCAACGTGGCTTTTAGTAAGGTTGAGCTAGAGAACGGTGATTATACAATTGATCACGGGGCCAATATGGTTCTTATTAATCCTTACGGTCACTACCACGGGTTTTTCAAACCGCCATTTGAAGAGAAAAATATGCGGTTGGCTTGGCAATCAATTAGGGCAACATTTACTCAGTAATTTTTTGGCAGACGACTTGTTTGCTGAGTTTATATTCTGAGCACCCTGCCCCGTTCTTCCTCTAGTTCTTTTTGCTCAATGACATCAAAAATAACAGGCCTGCACTTAAGACAATGGATGGTCCTGCCGGTGTGTCGATAAACCAAGATGCGCCGAGGCCTAAAATCACCGCAAGACAACCGATAAGGCTAGCAAAAATAGCCATCTGCTCAGGCGTCTGTGAAAAGCGGCGTGCGGTAGCGGCAGGAATCACCAGCAGGGCGGTAATTAAGAGGACCCCGACTACCTTCATGGCAATGGCTATTTCTAAAGCTATCATTAGCATAAATGCAGTGCGGACGGCCGTGACGGGAATGCCCTCCACTTTTGCCAATTCTTCGTGAATAGTCATCGCTAGCAGGGGCTTCCATAGCTTGAGCAATAGCAGAATAGTGACGGCACTGATGGCATAAATCGTGAGTACATCATTGATATTGACAGTGAGCAAATCACCAAATAATAAGCTCAGCAAATCAACTTTGACCTCAGGCATCAGCGCCATGGCAACTAAGCCGACGGCCAACGAGGTGTGAGAGAGAATGCCAAGTAAGGTGTCTGATGCTAACGTTTGTTGCTGCTGTAGAACGACGAGAATTAGTGCTAGTACCAGGCATATGGCAATGACAGAAAGGGTTGGGCTGATTGAAAGAAACAATGCGAGAGCAACACCCAGCAATGAGGAGTGAGCCAGCGTGTCGCCGAAATAAGCCATACGTCGCCAGACAATAAAAGCACCCAAGGGACCTGTGACAGCAGCGACACCCAGTCCGGCAAGTGCAGCATAGAGAAGTACATCAATCATGTTGGCACCCGTTTGAAAGAGGGGTTTTTGGCTCATCGCCAATCACTTCGCCATGTAAATCGTGATGATGATCATGGTTGTGAGTGTAGGGTGCGGTTTTTGAACCAAAAAGCTCAAGAAAAGCGGGGTTGTTGCTGACTTGGTCGGGATGTCCGTGACAACAAATATGTTGATTTAGACAAACGACTTCGTCAGTAGCGGACATCACTAGGTGTAAGTCGTGAGACACCATTAGCACGCCACAGTGAAGCCGGTCACGGAGTTGACCAATAAGCCGATAAAGAGCCTCCTGCCCCGCTACATCAACACCCTGCACGGGTTCATCCAAGACCAGAATATTGGGCTTACGTAAAATTGCGCGAGCTAGGAGTGCCCGCTGCATCTCTCCACCTGAGAGGGATTGCAGGGGGAGGCTCATCATTTTTTCTATACCCACCTCTTTTAACGCGTTACGACACAAAGCCAAATCGGGTTCGGCAAGTTTCAAAAACCTTCCTAGCGTTACTGGCAATGTGGGATCAATATGGAGTTTCTGTGGCATATAGCCGATTCGAAGTTCCGGGTGGCGGGACACTTGGCCCTCATCAGCTTTTAGAAGCCCGAGTACAATTTTGACCAAGGTGGTTTTGCCTGCTCCATTGGGGCCAATCAGGGTAAGAATTTGTTCAGGCTCTAGGCGAAGATCGACACCGGAGAGGACGGTTACGTCATTGAACCGCTTACTGATACCCTGTAGTTCAACCAGCGCCCTGCTCATTGTTCGCAACCTTGTTGATTGTCTGGTTGGCACTCAGGGCAAAGACCCGCTATCTCTATCATTTGGGATTCCACTTTGAAGTGTGCCCTCTTTGCAGTTTGTTCAATGGCTATATTTAATGGGTCGGCGCTGCACTCGGCAGCCGAACCACATTCACGGCAGATCAGAAAAAAATCGCTGTGATGATTGCCGGGAAAGGGGCAGCCAATATAGGCATTGAGTGTGGCAATGCGGTGAATCAGCCCTTGTTCCAGTAGAAACTCAATGGAGCGATAAACAGTCGGTGCCAGAATACGTTTCCCTGAGGCTGCGTCCAACGCCATGTGATCTACAATATCATAAGCCCCAAGTGGGCGGTGGCTGGCCCAAATAGTTCTTAGTACGGCTTCGCGTATAGGTGTGAAGCGCACGTGACCGGCATCGCAGAGTGTCTTTGCTCGAGTTAATGCAGCATGAATACAGCGTTTGTGGTCATGAGAATGATAGGCGAGACGGGAGTTTGTCAGCATGTAAGCGGCCTCGTGCAAAATATAATGTTATTCTATAGCAATGGTGGTGGTTCGCAAGAATATTGGCGTTGCTTGGCCAGTGTTACTGGTTTTGTTGGTAAAAAATTAGGGCTTCAATCTTACTATTTGGTATATAGTTGCAAAATAGTGTGTTTGAAGTTTAAGTTGCGGTTTTAATAAATATTATAATATAGCGTAATGTTTAAAGGTTGGTTAATAGTGTATAAATTATGTAGTGCATTTTTTATGGCGATGGTCTTGGTCACGTTACCAGCGTCGGCATCATCACAGCCTGCTGTACTGGCATCGATCAAACCCGTTGCCATGCTGATAAAGGCCGTCGTTGGTGATCAGCTTGCTGTCGATGTATTGCTTGGAGCAAATATATCTCCCCACGACTATACCTTGAAGTTTTCGGATATCAGAAAAGTCAGAAATGCCGACTTGGTTGTTTGGGTGGGGCCTGAGCTAGAGGGTGTATTGGTAAAATCGCTAACGTCAGTACCCGTAGATAAGCAGCTACAGTTAACTGGTTTGGCTTCTCTTCAGTGGCCAGAGGAGTCAATCAATGGGGATGAGCATGAGGGTGGGCATAAGGCACATACCAGAGATCCTCATCTCTGGCTCAACCCAAGAAATAGTTTAGTTGCAGTAGAGGCGATTGCAGCGACATTGATAGAGAAATACCCAGAAAAAGGTCGGCTTTTTGAGAAAAATACCTATGAATTCATTAGAAAAATTAATGAGATAGATTCAATTAACAAAGAACGCCTTGGGCTGGTAAAAGAAAATGGGTTTGTGGTGAGCCATGATGGGTATGGGCACTTTGTTGATTATTACGGGTTAAACCAACTGGCTACAATACAGTTGGCCGGTGGGGTTGCTCAGGGTGCCAGGCATTATGGTGAGATAATCGCAATGGGTGACAAGGTAACTTGTATCTTCAGTGAGCCACAGTTAAATAATAAGTCATCCATGCAGTTGGCCACACAGCTAGACGCTAATCGGGCAGAGCTAGACTTGATGGGAAGAGACGTGGCCTTAACGAAGGACAGCTATCTGCAGTTTTTTAGTCGATTTACAGAAACGTTTACGGAATGCCTAGAGAGGAAGTAAAGGTTAGCTGGGTAGAGGGCAGTAGCCTGTAATTCGTCGGCGTAATTTTTGTTTATATTCCTCAGGGGCATGTTTCACTGAAGGAGAATCTACTTGGTCTGTTATTAATGATGTTAACAGACGAGATACCCAAAAACGTGTGGCCGAAAAGCAAAGCATATCCTGCCAGTATTGGTTTTCACAGGGAGTAAAAGGCCTCTCCGCGTGGTAGGCACAAAGTAGCGCTTTGGTGAGCTGTTGGTCGAGTTCACCCTGTTCATCACAGCACCACTCGTTAACTGCTTGGGCCACATCTAAAAGTAACCAGTCGGTACAGCAAAAATAAAACCCCGTGACTGCCTGTAAGGAATCTTCCTTGAAGAACAGCTGGTCTTTAAAAAGGCTGCCAATCAAAGGTCCACTAGGTAAATCAGGATCTCTTTCAATAGTATGTTTGAAGCGGGCGAGCTGCTCACTTAAAAGCGCAGCATCACCAGTTGAAAGTTGGGGTAGCAATTCTTCTGCCGCCAAATTAAGCCATACTAGGCTACGAGGGTTTCCGTAGGTTGTTGAAAAATAAGCAGATTTAGCATGCATCTTCCCCAAAAAAGCACCAATCTCCTGACAACTGGTAATTTTTCTAGGACTTGGTGGTTGGCCGTCGGGAAGTTTAAAAAGAAGCGCCGGAGAGTCACCAAATAGGGATATATAGGAATTTTTCTTGTTGTGTAGGCACGGTGTGACGGGCAGCCCTTGACTATGAATATACTCAATGAGGGATGAACAAAATAGTAAGCGCTCTTCGGCAGCGGGTTCTACGGCAACAAGCAAAAAGAGACTAGGCGTTGTTGATCCAGGACTAATTAATTGAAACCGACAGGTGTGGTGAGTGCGAGCAGTGTAGGTGGTGTCAATGCGGTCGGCATCGCCTAGCGCGTACTGACTTAAAAATGTCTGCAGGTTGTTTATATCCGTTGTTTGAAAAGAGACCATGCTTGATTCACCATCAGTATTTCTGAGTAAAGAGTACCTCCTTGTTGGCTCAAATGAAACAAATTGCGCTATGCTTGGCCCCCTCAAAATCTGTTTTTTTTAGGCTGCTATAGATGACAAATAATACACCGCTGGTATTGGTAGATGGGTCCTCTTATCTATATCGGGCCTTTCATGCGCTGCCGCCACTTACCACCTCCACGGGTTTACCTACCGGTGCTGTAAAGGGTGTTATAGCGATGATGCGCAGAATGGTAAAAGACTACCCGAATAGCCCTGTAGTCGTGGTGTTTGATGCCAAAGGTAAGACCTTTCGTGACGAGTTGTACGCTGAGTACAAGTCCCACCGGCCACCGATGCCAGATGAATTACGTCAGCAAATAGAACCTATTCACGAAATAATCCGAGCCATGGGTTTGCCCCTATTGATGGTGGACGGTGTAGAGGCCGATGACGTTATTGGCACTTTGGCGCTGGAGTCTGCCGCCAAACAGCGAGATGTGGTGATATCTACGGGAGATAAGGACATGGCTCAGTTGGTTGGCGAGCATGTCAGCCTAGTCAACACCATGACGGAGACCATTCTGGACCGACAGGGCGTGATTGATAAATTTGGTGTGCCACCAGAACTGATTATCGACTACCTAGCATTAATTGGTGACAAGTCAGACAACATCCCCGGTGTTCCGGGGGTGGGAGAGAAAACGGCTCTGGCTATGCTGCAAGGTATCGGTGGACTTGAGCCCCTTTATTCCGATTTAGAAAAGGTGCGAGACTTAGGGTTTCGGGGCGCAAAAAAAATGCCTGAAAAACTCGCAGAATATCGAGAACAGGCAGATTTTTCCTACTTACTTGCGACGATTAAAACCGATGTGGCGCTTGCTCAGGGAGCGGATAGTCTCGTTAACGGCGAGCCGGACAACAACAGACTCCTTAGCTGGTTTCGCAAACTGGAACTTAAAGCTTGGACGGAGGAGTTGTTGGAGGCGGGTAGTAAGGTGCCGGTTTCAGTTGTCCCTGAGCAGGTAGAAAAAGACTACCAAACGATCCTCACTGAGGCAGAGTTGGAGCGGTGGTTGGAAAAATTGAAACAAGCCGATTTCTTTGCCTTTGATACCGAAACCACCAGTTTAGATTACATGCAGGCAAGGATAGTGGGCGTATCTTTTTCGGTATCACCCCATGAGGCAGCCTACGTACCGCTTGCTCATGACTATTTGGGCGCCCCTGAGCAACTTAATCGCGATGACGTTTTGGCAAAACTGAAGCCGTTGCTGGAAGATTCTGCTGTAGCAAAGCTCGGACAGAATCTGAAATACGATATGAGTGTATTGGCCAATCACAGCATTACGTTGCGAGGGATCCGCTTCGACACCATGTTGGAATCCTATGTTGTGGACTCCGTTGGCAGCCGACATGACATGAACACCTTAGCGCTCAAATATCTGGATGAAAAAACGATTCATTTCGAAGATATAGCCGGAAAGGGAGCGGGGCAGCTAACATTTAATCAAATAGCCATTGAGGACGCTGCACCCTATGCTGCGGAAGATGCGGACATCACTCTGAGGCTACACCAAGTACTCTGGCCGAAATTACAGGAAAGCGAGGGTCTGAAGCGGGTATTCGATAGCATAGAAGTTCCCTTGGTACCGGTGCTCTCAAAGATAGAAAGAACGGGAGCGATAGTAAGTGCAGACTTACTTCATAAGCAAAGTCTTGAGCTTGGGACGCGGCTTGGTGAGCTGGAACAGCAAGCCTATGACCTCGCGGGGGAAGAGTTTAATCTGGCATCACCTAAGCAATTGGGACAGATTCTCTTTGAGAAGTTGAATATTCCGGTATTGAAAAAAACGGCAAAAGGGGCACCTTCCACCAAGGAAGAGGTTTTACAGGAATTGGCGCTGGACTATCCATTGCCAAAAATATTGCTTGAGCATCGCAGCCTGTCCAAGCTGAAATCTACTTACACAGACAAACTACCGGGGATGGTCAATCCTACCACGGGTAGGGTTCATACCTCTTACCATCAAGCCGTTACTGCCACGGGGCGTTTGTCTTCATCAGATCCAAACTTACAAAATATACCGGTACGAACTGCAGAAGGGCGTCGCATTCGTCAGGCGTTTATCGCGTCTAAAGGCAGCAAAATCGTGGCGGCAGATTATTCGCAGATAGAATTGCGAATTATGGCGCACCTGTCTCAGGATAAAGGCCTAACAGATGCTTTTTCACAAGGTCTAGATGTGCATCAGGCAACTGCTTCTGAGGTGTTTGGGGTATCACTGGAAGAGGTTTCAATAGATCAGCGGCGCAGCGCCAAGGCTATTAACTTCGGCCTGATGTATGGCATGTCAGCATTTGGACTAGCTCGCCAGCTTCATATTGGGCGAAAGGAGGCTCAGGAATATATAGATCTTTATTTTGATCGTTATCCCGGCGTGAAGACCTACATGGATAATATTCGCAGTAATGCTGCAGAGTCGGGTTTTGTGGAAACGTTGTATGGCCGGCGACTTTATCTTCCAGAAATAAGATCGAGCAATGGAATGCGACGCCAAGCCGCCGAACGCACCGCTATTAATGCACCTATGCAAGGTACGGCCGCAGACATCATCAAGTTAGCCATGATAGAGGTTGATCACTGGCTGACAGCGTCTGAGCTGAAAGCCCAGGTTATTATGCAGGTTCACGATGAGTTGGTGCTGGACGTGCCGGAAGCCGAGCTGGATACCGTGATGGACGGACTTAAGGATTGTATGGCGGGTGCAGCAAGGCTTGATGTACCGCTGGTGGTGGACATCGGTGTTGGGGATAATTGGGATGAAGCGCACTAGCTATTGGGCTGTTTCAGCGATTCTCAGGAATGAAGTCGGCAGGTTATATAAAAATATAATCCTATAAAAAACAAATAGATGCAGATTTTTTGATGGTTAGAATAAAAAAATATTAAATTATTTTTATGAAGTATCGGAACTTTACGCAAGTCGCAGTGCCTAATCTTTCTCAGCGACATTGCTGTTTTCTCCCCAAACTAGATGCAACGCTTGAGAATCCCCCAAGCGACAGCAAAGCAAGCCCTAACACTCATACTCGTTAGGGTTTTTTTTGTCCTTTCATGGGATAAATTTTTTTTCAACGTACGGGAACTTTTTGTAAATAGCGTGGCCTAATCTTACACAAGCGACGTTGATATCTTCTCCCCAAGTTAAACGCAACGCTTGATGTTTCCCCAAGCAACAGCAAAGTAAGCCCTAACCCTTTTAGTTAGGGTTTTTTTTGCCTAGATTAGAAGCATGTTTCTGCCGACAGTTTTCGTGCTATTCAATGGCGTCCAGTTAGAAGCGGTCTCTTAAGTGTCTGTTGTGAGCCAGGTGTTTAATGCTTGTTTCAGCTCTTTCAGTCCAACTTTTTTAAGGGAAGAGAAGGTCTGTATCGAAATATTATCAGTGAGTCTTTCATCGGCTAGTTGACGCTGAACGTCGAGCAACACACTTTTGGCGGGGCCGTTTTTTAGCTTGTCGGCCTTGGTCAGTAATAAGTGAATGGGCATTCCCGCTTGGGAGGCCCATCGAATCATCTGCCAATCGTATTCCTGCAAGGGGTGACGAATATCCATCAGCATTACCAAGCCACAAAGGGACTGCCGTTCTTGTAAATAGCAGGCAAGGTTTTTATCCCATTCCTTCTTCATGGCCTTGGGGACTTTGGCAAAGCCATAGCCAGGAAGGTCGACCAGTCGTAGGTCTTCTGTGAGAGAAAAGAAATTAAGAAGTTGAGTGCGACCAGGTGTTTTACTGGTTCGAGCCAGCTTGGAATTGTTGGTCAGTGTATTAATGGCGCTGGATTTCCCGGCATTTGATCGACCGGCAAATGCCACTTCTTTTCCTACGTCATCCGGGCACTGTTTGATGGTCGGTGCACTGAGTAGGTACCTGACCTGATTAAAGGAGATGTCATCGGACATAGTAGACCTTATCTGGTAACCTGATTTCGCCTATTAAGATCAGGGAGGAGTTGGTATATAATGCCCCGGCTTTTTAGAAGGCAATACGATTTTTCCTATATTGTAGCGGAATGCAGAGAGCGGATTAACTAATGAAAAAAATGATTCTAGGATTTGCTGCCATGCTGGGTTTTACCCTGGCATCTTCTTTTGCCTTTGCGGGCGGTGATGCGGTAGCAGGGCAAGGTAAAACGGCCATGTGCGCTGGTTGTCACGGGGCTGACGGCAATAGTGCGGTAGCCAATTTTCCAAAGTTGGCAGGGCAAGGTGAAAAATACCTCACTAAGCAACTACAAGATATTAAATCCGGTAGTCGTTCCGTGGTAGAGATGACAGGAATGCTAAATACATTTTCTGATCAAGATTTAGCAGATATGTCTGCTTACTTTGCATCCAAAACCATTCAGATGTCTGGTGCTAAAGAAGAAAATCTTGAGAGGGGTGAGCGACTCTTCCGTGGTGGGAATATGGAAACAGGTGTCCCTGCCTGTACTGGCTGCCATTCTCCAGCTGGACAAGGCAATGCTCCGGCAGGTTACCCTGCTCTTGGTGGTCAGTTTGCCCAATACACAGCTAAGCAATTGCGCGCATTCCGAACGGGTGCACACGATGCTGAAAATCCTGCTGCTCGGAACAATGATGGCGATGCTCGGGTGATGCGTGGTGTTGCCGCTCAAATGAGTGATGTGGAAATTGATGCAGTTGCTAACTATATCGCCGGTCTGAAGTAATTTCGGACGTTAAAAAAAGCGGCTTTTGCCGCTTTTTTTATGTTTGAATTTTAGGGAACCTGTGAGATCGTTGGGGTCTATCTAAAGCAGACCAAATTTTAGAGCGGACCAGATTAAACCCAAAGGAATAGATTGATGCGTAGATTATTATCACACCTGCTATTTGGAATTGTGCTGTTACCTCTGGTGGCCTGTCAGGCAGATACTGAGGAGACCTACAAAGAAGGCGCTCATTATGAGCTGCTACCCGAGGTAGTTTCTACCAGTGATCCCTCCAAAATCGAAGTAGTGGAAGTATTTTGGTACGGTTGTAGCCACTGCTACTCCTTTGAGCCAATGATTAATCCTTGGTCGAGAGGGTTGGCTGATGATGTGGATTTTCAGCGGTTGCCAGCAGTCTGGCATGAAACAATGGGGCTTCATGCCAAGGCTTATTATACGGCTAAAGCGCTGAAGGTACTTGATAAGCTGCATGCCGCTATTTTTGAGGCGATGAACTTGAAAAAACAAAAGCTGGAGAACGAGGGGGATATCGCCAAGATTTTTGTTGAAAATGGCGTGTCTCTAGAGCGTTTTACCAAAGTGTTTAATTCCAAGGGCATTGAAATGGCTGTTGATATTGCTATGAAAAAACAGGAGCGGTATCGCACTCAGGGTACCCCGGAAATAATTATCAACGGAAAATACCGCGTCTCTGGCCGTTCGGCAGGCGGTAATGACCGCATGTTAAAGGTCGCTGATTTTTTGGTTGAAAAGGAACGCGCAGCAGCGCAGTAGCTAACTCGCTCTGGTGCAGGAGAATTAGCTCTTGTGCCTTTTAATGCCTTCCTACTACCGAAAGAACTTGATAATCACCGAAAAAGTACTGAAAAAGCACCGATATCCGATCTAACTGCTTTGCTCTTCTGCCAATCGCGATTAAAATTGCGCGCTTCTTGAGATACCACCCAGGCAATAAACTATGAAACCGACACTAAAGCCGGCTAATCCTAATTTTTCTTCAGGGCCCTGCAGCAAACGTCCCGGTTATGACGTTTCCGCGCTTGATCTTTCCACGCTGGGTCGCTCCCACCGTGCTGCTATTGGCAAGGTTGCTTTGGAGCGAGTTTGTGTAGAAACAGCTGCGCTATTGGATTTACCCGAAGGCTACCGTGTGGGCGTTGTGCCTGCTTCAGATACGGGTGCTGTGGAAATGGCGTTATGGTCTCTTCTGGGTCCCCGACCCGTGGATATATTTTCTTGGGAATCTTTTGGTCAGGGTTGGTTGTCCGATATTCTCAAGCAACTGAAGCTCGAGGATATCAATGATTACGGTGCAGATTATGGCAAGTTGCCAGACCTGAACCAGGCTAGTGCCGATCACGATATCGTTTTTACCTGGAATGGCACCACCTCTGGCGTGAAGGTTCCCAACGGTGATTGGATCAGCGATGATCGCCAGGGGCTGACCATTTGTGATGCCACTTCTGCCGTCTTCGCCATGGACATGCCTTGGGAAAAGCTGGATGTGGTGACATTTAGTTGGCAGAAAGTATTGGGTGGTGAAGGTGCTCACGGCATGCTGATTTTGAGTCCTCGTGCGGTTGAGCGGCTGGAAAGCTATACGCCACCTTGGCCGCTCCCGAAAATTTTTCGTCTAACGAAAGGCGGTAAATTGATAGAGGGCATCTTTAAAGGCGCCACTATCAATACGCCTTCAATGCTATGTGTAGCAGACTATTTGGATGCACTTAAGTGGGTGGAATCTTTGGGCGGTGTGGATGCCGTGATTGCAAAGTCTGAGGCCAATTTGGAAGTGGTGAAACAGTTTGTTGCTGAGCGCGACTGGATCCACTTCTTGGCGGAAGACCCTGAAACACTATCGAGCACCAGTATTTGTCTGACTCTGGACTTGGATGCGGATAAGGTGAAGCAGATAGTTAAGTTGCTGGATAATGAAGGTATTGCTTTTGATATAGGCGCCTATCGGGATGCCCCTGCAGGTTTACGTATCTGGGGTGGCGCCACGGTTGAAGTGGCAGATGTTGAGGCACTGATGCCTTGGGTTGAATGGGGCTATGAACAAGTCTCTGGCTAGGTATCCAATTAGGCGTAAGGATAAATCGCTACCGAATTAGAATGGGAAAAAATCATGTATAAAGTTCGTACTTACAACCAAATATCTTCCAAGGGATTGGATTGTTTCCCCCACGAACAGTATGAAATTGCCAGCGAGTTTGCTGAACCGGATGCCTTTTTATTGCGTAGCCAAAAACTGCATGGTGAGGAAATCCCTCGTAGTGTTAAGGCCGTAGCACGGGCTGGAGCGGGGACAAATAATATTCCGATCGATGAATACACCCAGAAAGGTATCGTGGTTTTTAATACACCGGGCGCCAATGCTAATGCGGTAAAAGAGTTGATTGCATCTGCTTTATTTCTCTCTTCAAGGGATATATTTGGTGGGATGAGCTACGTTCAGGGTCTGTCTGAGATAAAGGATGGATCTGAAATGTCCAAACTGTTGGAGAAACAGAAAAAACAGTTTGCTGGATGTGAAGTTGCGGGTAAGACGCTGGGGGTAGTTGGTCTGGGCGCGATAGGCTCATTGGTGGCCAATATGGCGCTAGAGCTCGGCATGAATGTTGCTGGCTACGACCCTGCTATCTCCGTAGAAGCAGCTTGGCGGTTGTCCAGTAGTGTGAAGAAGATGGACAATCTACAAAGCCTGTTGGCAGTGTCGGATTTCATTACCCTCCATGTCCCAGCGCTAGAGATAACGCGCCATTTGATTAACGCAGAAACCCTACGTTGCGTTAAGCCCACAGCCGTTCTCTTGAATTTCGCACGTGAAGAGGTGGTGGATACATCCGCTGTTCTGGAGGCGTTAGATGCGGGTCAATTAGGTAAGTACACCACTGATTTCCCCACCCCCGAACTGTTGAATCGGAGCGACGTGTTGTTGATGCCTCATATTGGTGCCAGCACGGAAGAGGCGGAAGAGAACTGTGCCATCATGGCAGCAAGGCAACTGATGGACTACTTGGAGAATGGAAATATTCAAAACTCTGTGAATTTTCCTGCGACTAAAATGCCGCGAAATGGTGGCTATCGCATCACATTTTGTAATGAAAATGTGCCTAAAGTGCTGGGTAGTGTGCTTTCTCTATTGGCTGATCGAAGCATGAACGTGATCGATATGGTTAATAAGAGTCGCGATGATATTGCTTACAGTATTGTTGATGTGGAAACACAACCTAGTGAGGAATTACTGGACGAGATCAGTAATGTGGAAGGCATTATTATCGTCCGTGCCATAGCTTAATAAAAAATGCCGCTCTTGAAGGGCGGCTTTTTTGTCCCTTTCATAGGCTCAGATATCGGTATTATTCAGCTCATTACCTATTTGATCTATCAGCATTGGAACTTGTTCAAGACGGTTGTTTTTTACTAGTTGGTGCAACTGTTTGACTTGCTCCTCAAGTAGAGTGAGCTTGAACACGCCTGCGATTCCCAAAAGTTGGTGGATATTCTCGCGAAGCTGAAAAATATTATCTGACCTCAGTGAGCTTCTCGCACCCTCCAGTAAGCGGTGCACCTCTTGCCGGAATATCTCTGCAGAAATATCACCACTGGCGGTGGCTGCTGGCACTGGATCCAGCGGGAGCTTGATATTCAGTTGCTTGCAAATGTTTTCGAGTAGTTCTTCTTCATCCAAAGGTTTAATGAGTAGTCCGTTGGCGCCTGCTTCTATTAAGGCCATTTCCTCTTGCTGAAGGATATCTGCAGTGACAGCTAAAATGGGAAGATTGGCATTCAAGTTACTACTTTTTCGTAATGCAGAAATGGTTTCAATACCATTTTTTAATGGCATGTGTACATCTACTAAAAAGATATCGAAATGATCATGTTGGCAGGCCGCAAGTGCTTCATTGCCATTGCTGGTCAACGTGCAGTAGGCTCCCAGTTTACTCAACAGGGTGTTGAGTAGAAGGCTAGTGAACTGGTTGTCTTCCGCGACCAAGATATTCACGCCATCGAGCAGGTGTGTATTGTGCGACACTGTAATTGATGTAGGCTTGTCAGGTGATGTTTGTTTGAGCGCCCGTTGTAGTTCTGATAGCGGCGGTGGCAAGGTAAGAAATATAATTGGCTGGAGCTCTGCCCGCTGTTTGGCATTAAATTGTTGGTAATAGTTGAACTGTGTTGCCATGAGAATCAATTTGGCGGGTGTTACCGCGCGGAGTTCCAACATAAATTCCGGCACGCTAAATTGTTGAGGAAATGAGGTTGGTGGACAAACAATCACTCTATCTTCACAATTTAATTTTGTCACGACACTGAGAAGATTGGCCTGATCAGTAACAGTGACATCATTGAGATTAAATCTCTTAAGGGCGTGAATGACGGCATTAGTAACAGGTTCGTGACAACCGCAGAGCACCACTTTTTTATAATCAATATGCCAATCTGGTTGTGTTTTAGCGAGGGGGAGCGGCAGGTTAATTTGGAAGGTTGAACCTTTTCCAACCGTGCTTTCAAGGTTCACCTGGCCGCCCATCAAATCCACCAGATTTTTTAGGATGGACAAGCCTAAACCGGTTCCACCATAGAGCCTGGAAATAGAGGTGTCTGCCTGAGAAAAAGCATTGAAAAGTTGATTTTTTGCCTCTTCAGGGATACCGATTCCTGTATCTTGGACTTCAATAATCACAGCCAGCTGTTTATCCGTGTGGAGCCTGATATAAATACTGCCTTCATCACAGAACTTGATGGCATTGGCAATCAGGTTGCTGAAAATTTGTTGTATCCGCACCAAGTCACCTATTCGATGCAAAGGCAGGTCGGGGGCGTAATCCACTATCAGGTCTAGGCCTTTGTGCTGGGCTTGAGGCGCAAATAGTGCCACCACTTGTTCCGTACATTCTGCAAGATCGATGGGGCGCTGAACCAATTCCACGGCGTTGGATTGTAGCTTTGAGAAAGCCAAAATATAGTCAATTTGTGCCAGTAATTGCTGTGCGGACTGGTCAATAATATGACAATAGTGTCGATCAGTTTCAGGCAAGCTGGCCTTTTCCAGCAACCGTATAAACCCTTGGATAGACGTAATGGGCGTACGAAGTTCATGACTCATCCGTGCCAAAAAATCACTCTTTGACAGATTTGCCGTTTCTGCATCGTGCCGCGCGGTTTCGAGTTCGAGGTTTTTTTTCTTTAGATCTTCCAGTGTTTCTTCGAGTTTGTGGGTGGCGACCCTGACTCTGTCTTCTAAAGTATCTTTTCCTTCGGCAACAGATTATGCCAGCTGATTGATACCCCGGGCAAGAATGGCCAGTTCATCTGGAGTACCCGTCTCGGCCTTGACGCTTAGGTTCCCGCGGGCCATTGTTTTGATGGTAGCTGTTAACTGCTGAATCGGTGCGATGAGCCGCCGACTGAGAAAATAAGTGAGGATGATAGCAATGATGAAACCGGTTAATGCAAGCCATAAAGACGTGACAATAATCTCTTTTTGCTTTTCCAGTAGGGAAGACTGGTCAATGATGACGATAACCCAGCCAACCAGTTCAGCATTAGAGGCGGGATTTGGACTTTCTTGTTGATAATCACTAAATTCGATACCAGACAAATAGATGGGCTTTTTAAAATATAGATAACCGTCCTGATTGCCAGCTGAGAGTAGGCTGCCTGCTGTGGATGATACTAAGGTGGGGAAATCACCGGTGTCTAGGATCAACTCGTAATCCTTGTCCAAATAAGCTACCCCTGTCACGTCAGGCACCCGAACGGCTGAGTGCGCAGTGGTTAGTAGAAGCTGGGTATTTCGTGAGTAAAGAGCAAAATCAGAGATAGTGGCGAGATAATCAGAGGTCATTTCACCGGATTGGTATAGGCCTTTCGTCAGGTCAGACCAACGAGCCTCGATGGTATAAAAACTGAGAAGACCCGTGATAAGCAACAGGGGTAACAATGCTACGGCGAGGAACCGCCGGTGAATAGAATTAGTAAACAACCGTTTCCTGATCATTGTTTTGAATGTTCCTGCTGCTGGAATTTTTCATACAATTCACTTTCAGAGGGTAGTGTGATGCCCAGTGATCGTGCCACGGCGGGGTTGGTGCTGAGGGTGTAATAGCGTGGGTACTGGGGTTGCCAGATATCCTCATCACTATTTGCCAGCCATGAATAGATCAATTCTCCAGCATGCTTGCCCACGTCTTCTGGTGAGGAGTACACCGAGGCCAGTGCTCCGGCATTGGTGTAGGCTTTAGAAAATCCAATCACAGGCACTTTTTGTTGAAAGCTTAGGTAGAGGATCCATTTGGCGATAGCGCGATTGAGAATAGCGTGGTCTGGAATGGCAATAAAAAGGTCGCTTTCTGATACTACCGGTTTGAGAACAGCAACTGGATTGTCATCCTTGCCGAGAAAATTGTGTATGAGAATAATGCCTTTTTTATCGGTTAGCGCTTGAATTTCCGATTGAACCTCTTGAGATATAGGGCCAAAAATGGTGCCAAATTTTTTTGCCTCAGGTTTGAGTAGGCAGCTGAGTGTGATCAGACGGCTGAGAGGTTGGTCTAAATAAACAGCGGAAACCTGGCAATGGTCTTTATTGCCTGCTGATAGGTCAATGGCATCGAAAGCACTTTTTGGTGTGAAGATGTTTAGTAGAGGGGTGCCTTTATCTTGCTTAAGGGCTTCGTAGGCTGCAGAGGTGCCGATGGCAACGATGAGCTCGTAGGGCCTTGTGAAGCTCTCAGCGTGCCCCGCCTCATCGATGGTAACGACGTCAAAGCTACTGGCGGGTAAGCCAAGTTCTGAGGCAGTGGTTTGTAGGCTACGGGCCGTTTCTTGATAGTAAGAGGCGCCACTGGATAACAATAGCAGTATATTTGCTTGGGCCAAGGAGCCCATCAACACTAGACAAAGAGGCAAAACCCATCGCAGCATGTTGGCTATGCGGCGAGAGCTCCCTATGGGCTTGTTGTTAAGGCCATCCATGGACTGTCACTATAGTTTTTTTTATTCCTGCCTCGGAAGAAAAATGCACCAGTGGAAATATAGATGGACTACTGGTATCGTATAAAATCTTGGGTCGACAAAAGGTTAATGCTTTACAGCAGGCAAACATACTGCGGGATAACGCTAGGACCATAAATATTCCGGCGACCTGTTAGCCAGTCATTTTTGCTCCTGGTGGGTCGACCCAATATGTAGCACTTGTGTTTTATTCTATGCTATCTATCAATAGGTTATTAGCTGTTTTTTAACTGTATGTATTATCCAGAGATTAGTGCTGTCAGTGAGTATGAGTTTCCTGCTTACAGGCGAGGGAAATGGAATTGCTATGTAAACTGAAAACGTCGATATTTGAAGGGATTGAGCGCGCACTGGAAAATAATCCGGGCTAGAATAGATGCTTGATTCGGAGGATAAAATGTCGCTGGAAGATACCCGTCGCGAGTACAAATATGGCCGCTTGACCAGAGAAGCGCTGAAAGCTTCGCCTTATGATCAATTTGCTCTGTGGATGGAACAGGCGATTGACTCTAAGTTATCCGATCCTACCGCGATGTGTTTGGCGACGGTCAGCGATCAAGGTCAGCCTTGGCAGCGTACAGTGTTATTGAAAGGATTCGATGATAAGGGCTTTTTGTTTTATACCAACCTAGGTAGTCGTAAGGCTAAAGAGATAGAAGGTAATGCCAACGTGAGCCTGATCTTTCCTTGGATGCAGTTGGATCGCCAGGTTATTGTGGGTGGTCAGGCTGAAAAACTTACTAAGACAGAAGTGCTGAAATACTTTCTGAAGCGCCCCAGAGGCAGTCAGCTAGCAGCGTGGGCTTCAAAACAGAGTAGTCGTATCACCTCTCGCCAGGCGCTGGAGGCTCAGTTTATACAGATGAAGAAAAAGTATTCAGAGGGGGGTGTCCCCGTGCCAGACTTTTGGGGGGGCTATCGAGTAGTGCCGACGGAGTTTGAATTTTGGCAAGGTAGAGAATCTCGTCTTCACGACCGCTTTCAGTATCTTTTAGCAGATGGGGGCTGGGAAATTTCACGGTTGGCACCCTGAGGCTGAAGGGTGATAAAGCACAGATAGTGATGGCAAGTCTCTATTACCAAATAGCCCGGCATATGCCGGGCTATTTGATTTTATGATATGAGCTTAGCGATAAATTATTTCCGTTTCATCGACTTGAAGAAATCGGCATTGGTGTCGGAGAGTTTCAGTTTATCGATCAAAAATTCAATGGCATCAGAATCTTCCATGCTGTGCAACAATTTGCGCAGAATCCATACTCTTTGTAGCTCATCTTCGCCCATCAGCAGATCTTCTCGGCGAGTGCCAGAGCGTCGGATATTGATCGCCGGATAAATACGCTTTTCAGCGACCTTGCGATCCAGATGTAACTCCAAATTACCTGTACCCTTAAATTCTTCGTAGATCACTTCATCCATTTTGGAGCCGGTTTCGACCAGTGTCGTGGCAACGATGGTGAGACTTCCGCCCTGTTCAATATTTCGTGCCGCACCAAAGAAACGTTTGGGTCGCTCCAGAGCATGAGCATCTAAACCGCCAGTCAGTACTTTACCGGAAGAGGGCTGCACAGTGTTGTAGGCGCGGGCTAGACGGGTAATGGAATCCAGCAGGATGACTACATCTTTTTTATGTTCTACGAGACGCTTGGCTTTTTCGATAACCATCTCAGCTACCTGAACATGGCGGGAGGGCGGCTCATCAAAAGTAGAGGCAATAACTTCACCGCGCACCGAGCGCTGCATTTCCGTCACTTCCTCCGGACGCTCATCAATCAATAGAACAATAATGATACATTCAGGATTGTTGCGAATGATGGCCTGGGCCATGTGCTGCATCATAATGGTTTTACCGGCCTTGGGCGGTGCCACAATGAGGCCGCGCTGGCCTTTGCCAATAGGCGATATTAGGTCAATGATCCGGCCGGTCAGGTCCTCTGTGGAGCCGCTGCCAGCTTCCAGCGTCAGCCGTTCATCCGGGAACAGAGGCGTTAGATTTTCAAATAGAATCTTGTTGCGGGCATTTTCCGGTTTATCGAAATTAATTTCATCCAGCTTCAGCATAGCGAAATAGCGCTCACCTTCCTTGGGCGGGCGAATTTTTCCGGAAATGCCATCACCAGTCCGCAGATTAAAGCGTCGAATTTGGCTGGGAGACACATAGATGTCATCCGGGCCTGCTAGATAGGAGCCCTCTGCAGATCTCAGAAAGCCAAAACCATCGGGAAGGATTTCGAGTACACCGTCGCCGTATATATCCTCACCACTTTTAGCGTGGCGTTTAAGGATACTGAAGATGACGTCTTGTTTTCGTGAACGAGCTAAATTATCAAGTCCGATTTCTTCTGCGATTTTCAGAAGCTCGTCAATGGGTTTGGTTTTGAGTTCAGTTAGATTCATAAATACAGACATAGCAAGGTTATTGTTTTGAATTGAAATGAGCGGATCGCCGGTCAGGGTTCAGTCTTGATACCCCGTAAGGGCTTGTTGGAATTGTGTGTTGTTCTCGAGGCGTTGAAGGGCATCGGTACGATTGGGGCAAGTATAGGCGGGCCGTATTGAAAGCGCAACAACTAGCGCGGTGGCAGATGCAACGCCACCGCGGTTACTGTCAAAGGCTGGCGTCGATAAATTCAATCAGTTGGGTCTTAGAGAGCGCACCCACTTTGGTGGCTTCGATATTACCGTCCTTAAAAAGAAGTAGTGTCGGAATACCACGTACATTGAACTTGGCTGGCGTTTCCTGATTGGCATCCACATCCATTTTACAAATTTTGACTCTGTTGGCGTAATCATTAGCCAGCTCGTCCAGAATAGGTGCAATCATTTTACAAGGGCCACACCAGGCAGCCCAGAAGTCAATCAAAACGGGCAGATCGGCGCCGAGTACATCAGTTGCGAAGCTGGCATCGGTTACGTGAACGATATTGTCGCTCATAGGGGAGAGTCTCCAGATTAATGTGATTTCAAAGATACAGCGGTAGAATAACGTCGGATGATAGCATTCGTGTTGGGTGGGTAACAAATGCTATGGGCAGTTTACTTGTCGGCTAGTGCCAATCTCTTCTTTGGTCATAATCGTTTTTTGGATTACCGTGTTGGCTCATTTGGCTCATTCATACTTAACATCATAAAATATACAGGAAAAATTCCATTTTCACATTACTAGATGACAGCTTTCGATCATTTTTATGACGATTCTTATTGAGTACTTAGAATATTGAACCGATGGGACAAAAACAGCTCTAACCCGGTGATAATAACAAGACAAATGGAGTACTGATGTCGGTCAAAAAGGGCGCCCTACTTTTAGTTATTGCCTTGATTGTGGGAGCCTACCTTGTTTTTGATGGCGAGCAATACCTCAGTCTTGGGTTTTTTCAGGATATTTATCGACAGCACCCTCAAGCAACGGCTGCGATTTACTTTGTAATTTATGTCGTAGCTGCGGGCTTATCCTTACCCGGTGCAGCACTGCTCACTATTATTGGTGGGATGATTTTTGGTCTTTGCACCGGGCTATTGTTAGTGTCTTTTGCCAGCTCCTTGGGTGCGACCCTGGCATTTCTCGTGTCTCGCTTATTACTGCGCGATTGGGTACAAAATAAATTTTCCAGCTATCTCGTGTCGGTGAATCGCGGTATTGAAAAAGACGGATCATTCTATTTATTTACGCTACGGTTGATTCCGGCAATCCCCTTTTGGGTTATCAATTTGGTGATGGGGCTTACTCCCATGAAGGCCATAACATTCTATTGGGTGAGTCAGCTAGGAATGTTGGCGGGTACGGCGGTATATGTGAATGCAGGCGCCGAGCTTGGTGCTGTAGAAGAGTTTTCTGCCTCGGGAATTCTCACCCCAACCTTACTGGTGTCTTTCTTGCTGTTGGCCATCTTTCCCTTTATTGCCCGCTCGGCGATGGGGTTTATTCAGCGTCGAAAAGTGTACAAGCCCTATGCCAAGCCCAAAGCATTTGATACCAATATGGTGGTGATTGGGGCGGGCAGCGCTGGTTTGGTTAGTGCGTACATAGCAGCAACAGTTAAAGCCAAGGTGACACTGGTAGAAAAACATAAAATGGGCGGTGACTGCCTAAACACAGGTTGTGTCCCTAGCAAGGCGTTGATTCGTGCAGCTAAAGCGGTAAAGGAAATTTCTCATGCCGAAGTGCTGGGAATCACAGTAGCGGAGCCAACAGTAGATTTTGCCAAGGTTATGGCTAGAGTGCACAAGGTGGTGAGTGATATTGAACCCCATGATTCCGTAGAACGCTACACCGCTATGGGGGTGGACTGCCTGCAAGGTGAAGCTGTTATCCAGTCTCCCTGGGAAGTTGTGGTGAATGGTAAAACCATCAGTACACGTAACATTGTTATTGCTTCAGGTGCCCGACCTTTTGTCCCGCCAATACCGGGAATTAGCGACATAGATTACCTGACATCTGATAATTTATGGGAGCTAGAAGCATTGCCCCGTCGACTATTGGTGATGGGGGGCGGGCCTATAGGTTGTGAGCTGGCACAGGCATTTAACCGGTTAGGTGCCCAGGTTATCCTCGTTGATATGATGCCTCGAATACTTCCACGCGAAGATGAAGATGTTTCAGCATTTATCAGACAGTGTTTTGTCACAGAAGGTATTGAGGTGCTCACAGAGCACCAATCCATCGGCTTTGAGCGGCGAGGGGATGAAACGGTTGCCTTGCTGGAGACAAACGGGGAAAAGAAAGTTGTCGCGTTTGATAAAGTCCTGGTGGCCGTTGGGCGTAAAGCCAATACCGCTGGCATGGGTTTGGAGAGCATCGGCATTGAACTGAACCCCAACGGTACCGTCACAGTGGATGACTATTTGCGTACCCGTTACCCTAATATTTATGCCTGTGGTGATGTGGCTGGCCCCTACCAGTTCACCCATACAGCGGCTCATCAAGCCTGGTATGCCGTGGTTAATGCCTTATTTGGTGGGTTAAAGAAATTCAAGGTAGATTACTCGGTGGTGCCCTGGGTGACATTTACCGATCCTGAAGTGGCTCATGTGGGGTTAAGCGAGGGTGATGCCGTGGCACAAGGTATTCCCTTCGAGGTGACCAAATATGATTTGGAAGACTTGGATCGAGCCATCGCCGATGATGTGGCTGCGGGTTTTGTGAAAGTGTTGACCCCGCCCGGTAAGGACCGCATTCTTGGTGCTACTATCGTTGGGTATCACGCCGGTGATTTACTCACAGAATTTGTTACCGCCATGAAGCAGGGACTGGGACTGAAAAAAATCATGGGTACTATCCACAGTTATCCCACGATCAGTGAAGCGAATAAATTTGTTGCCGGTGAATGGAGCCGAGACCATGCACCTAAAAATCTGCTAGCCTGGGTTGAAAAATATCATTCTTGGAAACGACATTAACCGTACGCAATGCAGCAAAGAAGGCTATTAAACAGATGCACGAAACAGTAAAAGATTACTACGGTAAAGAACTTCAGAGTTCCGACGATTTAAAAACAGATGCCTGTTGTACCCTCGACAATATTCCGGGTCATATCAAACCGATCATGGCAAAAATTCATCCCGAAGTGAGCAGTAAATACTACGGGTGTGGACTGGTGGCGCCCGAATTACTCGAAGGCATGCGCATACTCGATTTAGGCAGCGGCTCCGGGCAGGATTGCTACGTTCTTTCAGCACTCGTCGGTGAGCAGGGTGAAGTGGTCGGTGTGGATATGACCGATGAACAACTGGCCGTCGCCAATCGTCATATTGAATACCATCGGAAAGCCTTTGGTTTCAGCAAACCCAACGTACGGTTTATAAAAGGTTATATCGAAAAGTTGGATGAGCTTAATTTAGACGATGAAAGCTTCGACATCATCGTATCCAATTGCGTGATCAACCTGTCGCCGGATAAACAGGCCGTATTGGCTCAGGCATATCGACTATTAAAACCCGGCGGTGAACTGTATTTTTCCGATGTCTATGCCGACCGTCGTGTTCCAGCTGAACTCATGGCGGATCCCGTGCTCTACGGCGAATGCCTCAGCGGTGCACTCTATTGGAACGATTTTATTCAACTGGCCAAACAGTCGGGTTTTGCCGATCCACGGTTGGTGGAAGATCGCCCACTGGGTATCGATAACGCCGAAGTGCAACAGAAAATAGGCCATATTAATTTTTATTCGGTGACGTATCGGTTACTTAAATTACCTGACCTGGAAACCAGTCGTGAAGACTATGGCCAGTCAGTGGTCTATCAAGGCACTGTGCCCAACAATGGTTGTGTATTTGAATTGGATAAAAAAAACCGCATGCCCAAAGGAAAACCGGTGGCGGTTTGCGGTAATACCTATCGCATATTAAAAGGCTCCCGGTTTTCAAACCATTTTGAATTTTCGGGTAACTTTGAACAACACAATGGTCTTTTTAATCAAGGTGAGAGCTCGCTGCCATTTTCAGAAAAGGCAGCGAATAGTGGTGGGTGTTGTTAGGGGTAGTTACATTAAATTATGTTCACAGCCAAAGTTGCAAATTATTTAGGACAATGGAAATAAAAGAACAGACTATCCAGATGGCGGGTAGTCTTGGAATGCTCTACATGTGAACGTTGCAAAGTATCAGATCATAATTACTCAAAATAGGACTATTATCAGCAACAAATTCGAAGCGAAAGGCATGATATATAGCTCAGATATAGAAGTGTTTGGGGTAGATAATTATAAGGAAGGTGAGCGAGTTGTTAATGACCTATGTTGAATCTTGTCTCTCGCATCTTTTTCACGAGTTGCTCCATTTTATTATTCGTTTAATGGTGAGACAAGAAGCCCTAATATATCATCTGAAGCAATGTTCTTTAGGCCACTTATTGATATTAAAAATGGTGAAGCCACTCAGTTTTATATTGAAAAGGTCTGGCCAAAATACAGAAAGGCGAAGGGAACGCGGAAACTTGGCGAAATAATAGAGATGCTGGCAATAGCAGAACTGCCTGTACAACCATTGGAAATTCAACTTGCTCTAATTTTTATTATCTTTGAAAACCTGAAAAGTACATACGCAAAAAGTAAGAAAATACCTTTTCATAAAGGTTTCTATAGAAAAGTTAGTAATTCTCAAAGGTCTCTAAACAGTGAACCAACCTTATCTTTCAAAGATTTGCTAAATATGATGTTTTCTGATGTTGGTATGAATCCTAGTTTGAAAAGAATAATAAATCTCAGGAATGAAATAATACATTTTGGGTTGTCCAGAAAATCATATCAATCTTTGATAAAAGATTATGATTATTGTCATGATCTAGTGCGTGAATATTTACTCAGGTTTTTGAACTATGATGGAGACTACTTTATTTATAGTCATGCAGCTAGAACGTTAAAAAATTTGGAATCTACTTAATGAGGGAGGGGCAACACTAGCGGGCCTTCCTTCATTTTGGCGGCCAATTATTTTTCATGTCTAATTCTATTCAGAAATTTATTTATTGAATATTTCCAAAATATTATTTAAAAACTGGTGACCTTTTTGTGTGGGGGTCAGGCTGCTGTCTGGTCGTTCCATTAATTGTAGTGTTGTCAGTTTATCCAATTCAGGCCGAATAGTTTCCAGAGGTACGCCCGTTCTTTCTAAAAATAATGGTGTGGGCACGCCAGCATTTAATCTCATGGCATTCATCATAAATTCCAGTGGTAATTCGTCCTCGGGAATATTTTTACAACTGGCGGTATAGGAGTTTTCTCTCGCCAGATAATTAGCCGGGCTTCGGGTTTTAGCTGTGCGGATAATACGTTGTTCGGATGGGAGAGTGATTTTGCCGTGGGCGCCGGCACCGATGCCGAGGTAGTCGCCAAATTTCCAGTAATTCAGGTTGTGGGCAGATTTATTGTTGTCTCTGCAAAAGGCGGAGACTTCGTATTGTTGGTACCCGTTCTCTAGCAATAATTGATATCCCTGCTCCTGAATCGCTTCTAGAATAATGTCCTTCGGGAGTGTTGGTGGTTTGCTATAGAACTCTGTGTTGGGTTCTATGGTCAGCTGGTACCAGGAAAGGTGTGTGGGCGCCAAATCAATGGCCTGCTGTAAATCTACTAGGGCTTGTTTTGTTGTTTGGCCGGGTAGCCCGTGCATTAAATCGATATTAAAGTTTTCAAAGCCGGCAATTCTGGCCGAGTTAATGGCACTAATTGCTTGTTCGGCGGAGTGCACTCGCCCCAATTTTTCCAACTGTTGATCGTTAAAACTCTGAACGCCAATGGATAGTCGGTTTACACCGACGTTTCGGTAACCCTGAAATTTTTCCTGCTCGAAGGTGCCGGGGTTGGCTTCCAGGGTGATTTCGATGTCTTCTTCAAACCCTATACGGCGGTTGGCTGCTTGGATAATTCGGCTAATAGCTTCATATGAAAACAGGCTCGGTGTACCACCACCAAAAAAAATGGAGGACAGTTTGCGGCCCTGTATGTACGGCCCTTCAATGTCCAAGTCGTTAATCAGAGCCTGGATATAGGCTTCTTCCGGTAACTCAGAACCCGCTGCGTGAGAGTTAAAGTCACAATAGGGGCACTTTTTAAGGCACCAGGGTATGTGCACATACAGGGAGAGCGGTGGAAGGCTGAGGGAGGAATCTGGCATGGCTCAGGATAACTGTTTGAGCAGTTCGGCCATCGCCTTGCCCCTGTGGCTGATGTTGTTTTTCTGCTCTTTATCGAGTTGGGCGGAAGTGCAATTGAGCTCGGGCACATAAAATAGTGGGTCGTAACCAAAGCCATTTTCACCTTCGGGCTTGAAGGCAATGCGCCCTTCCCAGGTGCCCTGACAAATGAGGGGGGTGGGGTCTTCTGGGTGTCTTAAATAAACCAGAATACATTGGAACCGGGCGGTGCGCTGTTCCTCTGGGGTATCCTGAAGTAAGGATAATAACCGGAGATTATTTTTATCATCGGTGGCGTTTTCACCGGAGAACCGGGCGGAATAAATACCGGGAGCACCATTGAGCGCATCTACCTCAAGCCCGGAGTCATCGGCAATGGCCGGGAGCCCGGTTAGCCGGGCAGCATGTCTGGCTTTAATCAGTGCGTTTTCAACAAAGCTGAGGCCGTTTTCGATGGCTTCGGGGATATCAAAATCTGATTGAGGAATAACATCCAAGTTTAGATTAGATAGTAATTGCTGGAATTCGGCGAGCTTGCCTTTGTTGCCTGTGGCGAGAGTGACTTTCATCGTATGTTTATTTTGTTCCCGTCTATTTCCGTCATAAAAACGGCCAAACCAGAATTTTTTTCTGGTCGACCGATTCACCCATAGCGCGTTAAAAATTAGTTGTCGTAATAAAATTTATTTTGGAATGACATTGAGTAGGACGGTTTGTTTGGGTTTGGCTTTATTTGTATTTTAAAGGTCATGGAGTCTTCGTTATAAAACTCAAAAGGCGCCAGATAATAGACTGTGTCGCCTTCTCTAACCTCAAAAAAATCAAGCGTTTGTTGTTGAGCCAGCATATTAGAAACGGTACCCTTTATGAGCGCCGTTGCGCCGCCAGCCTTATCACCTACTATGACAGCAATGTTCACCAACCCTTTGTCTTTTCCTCGGGTGATGTTATAGGTGCTGGCGATTTCTGGCAGGATGAAGCTGCTATTGAATGTGCTATAAAAAACTTTATAGTCGCCAAATTCTTTATAGGGTTTATTTTCGGCGTGGACACTGAATGCTAGCAGCGCCAGTAAGGGTAGCCAGAGTAAATTCTTGCTATTCATGTTTATCACCTCCAAAACCCGAAAGGGGTTTTATTTTGTGCAGACTATTTGCTTAAAAGATAAATAGCCGTATCACTAAACAGATTAGGCCATATTCCTTTGATTTGCTTGTCAGGTATTCGTTCAGCCACAAATTCTTTGTGAATAACATGGATATTCTTTTCATCACACAGTGCTTCAAAATCCTTAACGGTGCAGAAATGGATGTTGGGCGTGTCATACCACTGGTAGGTAAGTTGCTTGGTGATAGGCATGCGGCCGTGGATAAAAAGAGAAGACCTTGCTCGCCAATTCCCAAAATTAGGGAATGTAACGATGCATTCTTTGCCAATTCGTAGCATTTCTTCCAATACCAAATGAGGGAAACGCATGACCTGAAGTGCTTGAGTCATGACGACGGTATCGAAGCTATTGTCGGGGAACTGGGATAAGCCTTTGTTCAGGTCGGTTTCCACCACGTTAATGCCGTTGGTGATTGCCGCTGTTATTTTATCTGGATCAATCTCAAGGCCGTAGCCCTCTACCTGCTTGTGATGCTTAAGATTTTTAAGCAGCGCTCCATCACCACAAGCAAGGTCGAGTACTCGGCTTTCAGCTGCTATCCACTGCTGAATAATGTCGAGATCAGTGCGGATGCTCATGATGATGCCTCCACGGATGCCGCTACTTTGTTGGAACAAGAGGGTTCATCAGCTACACGATTCATATAAGCATAGAGTATTTGTTCGTAGCGCTCATTTGGCAGAAGAAAGGCGTCGTGTCCCAGATTGGAGTCGATGGCAGCGTAAGAGACGGTTTTATTCGCATCAATCAGTGCCTTCACGATTTCCTGAGAACGTTCTGGGGCAAACCGCCAGTCCGTTGAAAAAGACACGACCAAAAAATCGCAGAGGGCGTGACTGAATGCCTTAACGGGGTCGTTGTCATACTCTCTGGCCAAATCGAAATAATCCAATGCTTTGGTCATTAACAGGTAAGTATTGGCATCAAAACTACTGGAAAAGGCATCGCCTTGGTGTCGCAAGTAGCTCTCCACCTGAAATTCTATGGGCGTGTCTTGACCTTGCTGAAAAGAACCAGAACGCAATTCACGGCCAAACTTGTTACCCATGAGCTCATCTGAAAGGTAGGTAACATGGCCTATCATTCTGGCAAGAGCCAAGCCGTTGCGGGGCAGGGTGTTGTCCTCCAGAAAATGACCGTCGCGAAAATCTGGATCTGATTTAATCGCGTTGCGAGCAATTTCGTTAAACGCGATATTTTGTGCGCTCAGCTTCATTGCAGAAGCAATGACAATGGCATGCCGTATCCGCTCTGGGTATTCCAGCGCCCAGCGCATGGCTTGCATTCCTCCCAAGCTGCCGCCTGCGACGGCGGCCCACTGCTGGATACCGAGTCGATCCGCTAGTTTTGCTTGGCTCTGAACCCAGTCTCGCGCCCGAAGTGGTGGAAAATCCAGCCCCCAGGGTTTGCCCGTTTCAGGATTAATAGAATTTGGGCCAGTACTGCCATGACAGCCACCGAGATTGTTGGGGCAAACAATAAAGAACCGATTGGTATCGAAGGGCTTGCCTGGTCCGATGTGGTTTTCCCACCAACCAGGTTTGTTGTCATCAGCACTGTGGTAGCCCGCCGCATGATGGTGACCACTCAGCGCGTGGCAAATCAAAATAGCATTGCTTTTGGCGCCATTGAGTTCGCCATAGGTTTCAATCACGAGCTGATAGTTTGACAGAGTGCGGCCACAGGCCAGCTCCAGTGGTTCGTCAAAATGCACGACCTCGGGTGTCACTATGCCTACAGAGTTTTCTGGAATGGTATCTGGCATCGGTGGTTGAATTTTTCCATAAAGTAAGAGGGCTGGAGTGGAGTCTAAAGAGGGCCTTTCTTCAGTGCAAGAAAGTTACCACCTAGGTTAGGCTGGCGTGTTTCATTAGCGGGCTCGGTTAGAGTTTCTCCATATCATAACCAACAACCACGGGTGAATGGCTGGAGAATGTTTTTGCCTTATAGATGACAGCATATTCAACACACTTGGCGAGCCCTTGTGACACAACCTGCAAGTCAGTTCGCCAGCCCGTGCCCACGCCTTGCTCACCGGAAGGCCAAGCGTTGAATTCGTCAGTATCCGTATTGTAGAGACGAAAAGCGTCAGCGTAGCCAGTGCTCTCGAGTCGATCGAGATATTGTTGTTCATGGGGGAGAAAGCCAGGAATTCCCTGACAGCTTTCTGGGTCACTCGCATCAATATTACGGTGTGCAATATTCCAGTTGCCACAAATCACATAGTCTCGGCGTTTGTGACTGATTTTATTCAGATGGCTTAGCAGATCGCGGAAAAACTGATCCTTAATCTCCTGCTCTAGGGTAGTAATGGTAGAGGTTGAGACGCTGATAGTGCTGCTGGGTGCTAGCAGAGAGCAGACACTGACATGCTCAAAGTCGGCTTGCAGGTAACGGCCATTCATATCCTCGCCATTAGATGCGCCAAAGCCGTACATAATGGCTTTGGGGGTTTCACGGCTGTATATAGCAATACCATTATGCTGGGGTGTGGGGGAGTAAAAAAAATAGCTGAAGTAGCCTTCCAGCTCAAATTCTGGATTTGAGGTTAGCTCTGACACCGGGGCACGCAAGTCCTGAAGGCAGATGATATTAGCCTCCTGTGAAGCAAGCCATTGGAAAAGACCACGGCTGGAAGCCTGGTGAATTCCATCTACGGCAAGACTAATAATTCTCATATATGGTGAGCTCAAGTGGAGAGTCGCCCCACGATTTGGGAGCGTGTATCATACCTGAGAGTTTAAGTTTCAAGAACTGGCGCAACAGAACGAACCGTCGATGATTAGGTGGCTTTGTTCCGGAGAGCGGGTAAATTTGCTGGATAAGTGTTTGTGATTAAATCTATGAATAAGTACAAGCGTGTTGGTTGTATCGCACTGATTTTTTTAGGCATGGGAGCGATGGTGGCTGAGGCCGGCAGCCTTTACCGTTATCGCAATAAAGAGGGAAATTTGGTAATCGACCATGGGGTGCCGCCAGAATATGTGGCAGGTGGTTATGAAATTATCAGTAAGACCGGGCGTGTTGAGCAGGTGGTGCCACCCCAGAGGGATCCAGAAGAGTTAGCTGTGGGGCCTCGAGTAAGCTCTGAGGATACCTCCGAGCAATTGCGAGATGACGGGATGTTGCTGCGCAGTTACAGCGATGTGAGTGAGATTAAGGCGGCAGGGGAAAGACGGACAACGCAGCTGAATAGAGAAGTTGAAATAATCCAGTCCAACTTGTCGAAAAACCAAGACCAGCAGCAAAATGCCAGAATCAAGGCCGCTAACTATCAGCTCAGCGGTAAGCCTGTGCCGAAATCTCTACTGAAATACATGGATGAGCTGGTTTTCTTGGAGCGCGATGCCGAGCAGATGCTGGAGCTTAGGCAGCTTGAGAGTGAAGTGCTTAATAAGCGCTACACGGGCTATCGGTTACGTTTTATTGAACTAAAGGGGCTTCCTTCTCACGAAAAAACCCCGACATTGCCACCGACCACTGCTCCTGCCAATGCTCCGTCGGACGTCGACTAAAACCGCTGCGTACAAACTGACTAATTCTTCCTTCTGCCAGTGCCAAAATCATATTGGCCGCGGTGGACACTGTCATTGTCGATCGAAGGTTCTCGCTAATTTCTGCTTCGCGTAAAATTTGCTTTAGCTGGGTTTCCAGACGGTCAAACAATTGCTGAATTCGGCTGTGAAGCCGATCGGTTTCACCCGTGAGTGCATCGCCGGTTAATAGGCGAGTAATACCGGGGTTTCGCTCAGCAAAGGTCAGTAACAGAGTAAGAATTCGGTAGCAACGACTTATGGTGTCGGGCTCTTCAGTCAGAATAACGCGGACTCGGGTAAACAGGGTTTCTTCAATAAAGTCGATCAGCCCTTCGTACATTTTGGTTTTACTGGGGAAGTGCCGATAAAGTGCCGCTTCGGACACACCCACTTCGGCAGCCAATGCTGCAGTGGTGATGCGGCCGCCAGGGGTGGCTTCCAGCATGCGGGCAAGTGCTTGTAGAATCTGTTGTTTTCTAGAGCCTTTTCCCGTTTCCATGGTCAATTACTCGCTTGTTTCTGTATTGGTGATCAGTGTGCCGACGCCCTGGTCGGTGAAAATTTCCAGCAGAGTGGCATGGTTTACCCGGCCATCAATAATATGGGCGCTTTGGGCTCCTCCTTTGACGGCATTCAAAGCGCATCTGATTTTTGGGAGCATTCCTCCATGGATAGTACCGTTTTCGATCAACTCGTCGACTCGTTGAGTGGTTAGCCCGGTCAGTACCTTACCATTCTTATCCTGAAGCCCGGCCACATTGGTTAATAGCATCAGTTTCTCTGCTTTGAGTACCTCTGCGATTTTACCGGCGACCAGATCGGCGTTGATGTTGTAGGAGTTGCCATCATTATCGACGCCAATGGGAGCAATGACCGGGATAAAGTGGCTGGCGGTAAGCATATCGATGACACCGGTATTAATACTATCCACTTCACCTACATGGCCGATATCGATGATCTCTGGGGCTTCCATTTCAGGTGTGTGATGTGTGATCTTTAGTTTTTTTGCCTTGATCAGCTGTCCATCTTTGCCTGTAATCCCCACAGCGTTACCACCTGCGTGGTGAATCAGATTGACGATTTCCTTGTTAACGGCACCACCTAAGACCATTTCTACTATATCCATGGTTTTACTGTCAGTGACCCGCATGCCGTTGATGAAGTGGGATTCGATGTTAAGTTCTGATAGCAGGCTGCCAATTTGAGGGCCGCCGCCGTGAACGACCACTGGGTTCATACCCACCAGTTTCATCATGACGATGTCTCGCGCAAAACTGGCTTTAAGCTTTTCATCCACCATGGCATTACCACCGAATTTAACGACGATAGTCTTGCCGGTAAACCGTTGGATGTAGGGCAGCGCCTCTGAAAGTACATTGGCAATGTTGGTGGCCGCTTCGCGGGTTAGTGACATTATGCGTTCCTATGAGGTCTTTTTATGGCAGATTCAGAATGTTAAATTGGCATCTATGCTACGTAGTTGCTGGCGGAAAAGCGACTGGATTTTCTCTAGTGCCTCCTCTGACTCTGCTTCAAAACGTAGTGTTAGGGCCGGGCTGGTATTGGAGGCTCGAATTAGCCCCCAAGCTTTGGGGAAATCAACTCTCAGTCCATCAATGGTGGACACCTTGCCACCCTGAAATGCTTGGTCGGAAACTAAGCTGTTTACAATCGCAAATTTTTCTTCATCAGCGACATCTATTTTAATTTCCGTTGTGGCATATGTCGTTTCAAAGCTAGACACAATCTCATCCAGTCCCTGTTCTCTAATGGTCATGATTTCTACTAATCGAGCCGCAGCATAGATTCCGTCATCGAAACCATGCCAGCGATCGCGGAAGAAAATATGCCCACTGTATTCACCCCCCAAGGGTGCGTCACACTCCAAGATTTTGTTGTACATATGTGAATGGCCAGTTTTCCACATGATGGGACGGCCACCATAACTGCTAATCAGGTTGTTGAGACGGCGCGTGCTTTTAATATCGAACACCACGTCAGCGCCTGGGTGACGAGAAATGACATCTCGGGCAAAGATCATCAGTAGTTCATCGGGCCAGATAATCTTGCCGCTGGCAGATACGGCAACCAAACGGTCACCATCGCCATCCAGGGCAATGCCTAGGTCGGCGTTGTGTTCCCTGACACATAAAATCAGATCTTCAAGATTGGCTGCTACGGACGTGTCGGGGGGGTGATTAGGGAAGTCTCCATCCATGTCGCAGTGGAGGGGCATCACTGTGCAACCAATGGCCTCAAGCAGAGTGACACCCAGTTCTCCAGCCACGCCATTGCCGCCATCCAATACGACTTTCAGGTTTTGGGCGGGAACGATATCACGGACGATATCCGTGACATAGTCTGTAGCGAGCAAGCGCATTTCGCGCTGACCATCTGTTTTTATCGGGATATCGCATTTCATTTCAGCTTTCAAAGCTTGGATTTCTTCACCACACAGAGCGTGATGCTTGAAAAACATCTTGAAGCCGTTGTACTCAGCAGGATTGTGGCTGGCGGTGACCATAATGCCGCAATCTGTTTCTTGAAGCTGGTGGGTGGCAAAATTTAGTAGAGGTGTAGGTACTTGCCCGAGATAGATAATATTGCAGCCAGTGCTGAGAATACCCTGCTCTAGAGCCTCTGTCAGAGTAGGGCTTGATTTGCGGCAATCACTCCCAACGATAAGGGAATGCTCCCCCAGCGACAGCGCCTTTTTAGCCAGAACCTTGCCCAGCTGTTGTGCGAATTCCGGTGTCAGTTGGGAGTTGGCCAGACCGCGAATATCATAATCCCGGAATACTACATCGGGAAAAGAGAGCGTTTCTGTCGATGCCGTCTCTTTAGCCGCAGTAGTGTCGGCATGTTGTTCAGACGCGGTTGACGGAATGACCTGTAAAAAAGAATCACTATTGTCATCCACAATATAGGAGGGTTTAGACAAGGGCTTTTTCTGTGGGTCGTTATGTACCCTGCTCTTTGTTCGGACTTTTTTTGGCTTGTCCTTGTGATGACGAAGGGTGTACCTGACGACCAGATAAATCAGCAGCAGGGTAATGATCAGTGCGCCCACCATTGCTAAGAACGCGCTATAAGAAGGTTGGGCCTGATCAAGCAGTACAGCGCTGCCAGTAAAGTGTATTTTCCAGTGGGGTATTTGGGTTTGCAGCGTGATGCCGTCGAGGACCTCAGTCGAGTTGTTCAGACTAATGACGGGCGTGTTTGGGATGCCTGGCAATATTTGCAAGAGTTGGGTTGTGCCCAGAGAACGCTTTACCTTAGCTTGGAGAGAGCTTGTGAGGGTCTCCGTCGATAGCATGGCCACCATCGAGCCAAGAATGGTCCCTTCCTCAGTCTTCAGCGGATAGACAAATATAATATGCCAGATGCCATCGATATAAGCGGCAACAGGTTCCGGCTGTTCACCTGCTAGCGTTTTCAATGACATTGCCTGACCAACAAAATTGTGCGTTTTGTCCAAGCGGTTGTCTTGGGGGCTAAGAAGGTAGCCACTGGACAGATCTTCCACCCACTCTTTCATCAGACCTTCCAAGCGATCTATTTCCTCGGGATTGCCAGAGACTATCGCATCAACAAACAAATCTTTTTTAGACATATTTTGCAGTTGAAGCTGCCGTTTTTGTAGGTAGTTATTGGCAATGGACAGTTGTTGATGAGCATAGTTTTCAGCGCTGGTATTTGCGAGAGTAAGCCTGGTGTTGTCTATTGTGTAATGTCGTAGGGTGAGAGCAATCAATACGGAGCAGCCGATCATGAGTGCGAGTAAAGCTAGAGTCAGTGGGTGCTGCTGTAGCTTACCTAATGCCGCCAAAGCGGGGTTGTGCTTCTTCGATTTTGTCATGAGATTTTGATCAGCTTGGTATCATATCGGCAATTTTAGCGATCAACTGACGCGCCAAAATAGATTTGTTGATTTTGGGGATAGACTCAGAGGTCTGCATTTCTACCACCAAAACGGCGTTGTCATCACTGTTAAAGCCAATGGTGCGGTCTGAGACATCATTGGCAATCACCAGATCGAGGTTCTTCCGCTCTAGTTTGCCGCGGGCATGGCGCTCCAATCCATCGTCCACATTGGCAGTTTCAGCAGCAAACCCAACAGTGAAAGGGCGGTTTTGGCGTGCAGCGACTGCGCTAACAATATCCGGATTTTTAACCAGCTCGATGGTCATGTTATCGGCAGATTTTTTAATTTTTTGTTCCGAAACCTGCACCGGTCGATAATCCGCTACGGCCGCAGAGGCGATAAATAAGTGGCAACCTTCGACTTCAGCTAGTGCAGCATCGTACATTTCCTGGGCGCTGGTGACGGAGATAGTCGTTACTCTATCTGGCGATGCGAGATTAACCGGCCCGCTGATCAACACGGTTTCCGCACCCGCCTCAGCAGCAGCTTCTGCTAACGCATAGCCCATTTTCCCCGAGCTGTGGTTACTGATATAGCGCACCGGATCAATCGCTTCCCGGGTAGGCCCCGCTGTAATGACCACTTTTTTTCCTGCCAGAGAGCCTGTTTCAAATAAATCTGCTATAAGTTCCGCGATATCTTCTGGCTCGCTCATGCGTCCAGGGCCGACATCGCCGCAGGCCTGGGTTCCTTCCGTCGGACCAAAGATGTGTATTCCGCGGCCGCGTAATCGTTCTATGTTGTGCTGGGTACCAGCATTGCGCCACATGCCCTGATTCATGGCTGGAGCAATTGCGAGAGGTGAGCGACTGGCCAGACAGAGAGTGGAGAGTAGATCCCCAGCTTCACCATTGGCTAGTTTAGCAATGAAGTCGGCGGATGCTGGGGCGATCAATATCGCGTCGGCCCAACGAGCTAGCTCAATATGGCTCATAGCGGCTTCAGCATCAGTATCCAGTAGCTCAAGGTGGACTGGGTTCCCAGAGAGCGCTTGCAGGGTTAACGGGGTAATAAATTGGGTGGCAGCGTGGGTCATGACGACCTGAACGCTAGCACCGGCATCTTGAAGACGGCGAATGATCTCGGCACTTTTGTAGGCAGCAATGCCGCCTGTCACGCCTAGGAGAATTCTTTTGTTGGCCAATGACGGCATGAAAATTCCTGTAAAATAAAACCTAGATAGCTAAGATAACATTGCAAAGCAAATTTGCGTAGTCACTACCTTTGTTATTAGTAGTCACTACTCTTGTCATCAGCTGCACATGGAGGTGTATATGACAATTCGTGATTGGCCGGAGGCAGAGCGTCCTCGGGAAAAACTGTTAGAAAAGGGTGCTGCAGCCCTCTCCGATGCCGAATTACTGGCCATTTTTCTTCGTACTGGCTGTGCAGGGGTGTCTGCGGTGGATCTGGCTCGTGAGCTGTTACATCGGTTCGGAAGCCTTGCGGCGATGCTTTCAGCTAGCCAGGAATCATTTTGCCGTGCTCGCGGTTTAGGCGAGGCCAAGTTTGTTCAGTTGCAGGCAGTCATGGAGCTGGCGCGGCGTCATCTAGAGGAGCCGCTTCACAGAGAGCATGTGTTTACTAGTCCAGCGTTGGTAGGTGAGTTTCTTTTGGCACAATTACGCCACTGCCAGCAAGAGGTTTTCGCTGTATTGTTTTTGGATACCCAGCATCGGCTGATTGCGTGGGAAAAACTATTTTTTGGCACGGTTGATGGGGCTAGCGTTCATCCGCGTGAAGTTGTCAAACGGGCACTGCATCACAACACAGCCGCTGTGATTTTTTCTCACAATCACCCCTCTGGAGTGGCAGAGCCGAGCGAGTCCGACCGGTTGATTACCCGGCGATTAAAGGATGCTCTGGCATTGGTTGATGTAAGGGTGCTGGACCATGTTGTTGTGGGTGGCGGTTATACGGTCTCCATGGCTGAGCAGGGTGTCCTGTAAAATATCGGTGTAAAATACCCCAAACTGTGGCCGATTGGGTGAATTCGTTTGATTTCGCCAAGCCCTTCTGGTATAAAACGCGGCTCTTTGTGGGGGTACTCCTTTGGGACAAACCGCTAACAGATTTCTAAAGTAGTTGTCAGGTACTGGCGACGCCAAGAGTAGAGGCAAAGAAATGTCTAAAGTATGTCAAGTCACCGGCAAAAGGCCGATGTCCGGGAATAATGTTTCACACGCTAAAAATAGGACTCGCCGTCGGTTCGAGCCTAATTTGCACTCCCACCGTTTTTGGATTGAAGCAGAAAAACGTTTTGTAAAACTGCGTCTTTCTGCCAAGGGAATGCGTATTGTTGATAAGCTGGGTATCGAACAAGTTCTGGCTGATATGCGCAAGCGTGGCGTGAAGGCTTAAGGAGAGAAATAATGGCTAAATCGAATCGCGATAAAATTAAATTAGTATCCAGTGCAGGCACTGGCCACTACTACACCACCACTAAAAATAAGCGCACTCAGCCAGAAAAGCTGGAGTTCAGCAAATACGATCCAGTGGTTCGTAAGCACGTTCCGTACAAAGAAGCTAAAATCAAGTAAGTTTCTGTACAGACGAAAACCCCGAACAGCTCGGGGTTTTTTTGTGCCTGTTATATGGTGCCTGTCATCTTGTGTATGGGCATTGAGCTGCTAACGTCAGTACTTAGTACTTAGTACGATGTCGTTTACTCCGGCTTCTCGAGCCTGATCAGACACCAATATAAAGGTATTGGTCTTAGATTTTGGGTGAGTCTCAATAATGACCTTCGCTTGGGGGTTTTCGGCATGTGCTCTTTCCACATTTGCTCGTACGGAGCGCACGTCAATACGGCGCCCCTCAAGCCAGATATCATTACTTTCAGTAATGTTGAAAATGATTGGGCGGTTCGCACTGTTTTCTGGTGGCTTTGTTGTTATAGGTGGTCGGTTAACATCAATGCCAGATTCTTTGACAAAAGAAGCGGTTATCACAAAAAAAATCAGCATAATAAAGATGACATCCAGCATTGGCGTCAGATCTATTTGAGGGTCTTCTTCGGTGCGTTTTTTTCCTAAAGCCATAGTTAGTGCTGCCCGGAGGAGTCTTGTCCTGTCATTTATGAGTCAGAACGGTACGTTTTGACCAAAGCCCTTATTAGTATGCCAGACATTGTGTTGTCGATAATCACGCTCGGGAGCTGATCATGCCGGAATTACCAGAAGTTGTCGTTACTCTCAACGGGTTAACACCGCATATCACTGGAAAGCAGGTTGTCAGGGTGGTTGTGCGTGAACCTCGGCTGCGCTGGCCAGTGCCAGAAGAGTTATCTGAGCAGTTATGTGGAAAGATACTGATTGATGGCCGGCAACGAGCAAAGTATCTGCTATTTCGGTTTGAGCATGGCCACTTGATGATTCACTTAGGCATGTCGGGTAACTTGCGTATGGTTCAAGCGGGCACGCCACCCGCCAAGCATGACCATGTGGATATTGAGTTCAGTGATGGCATGATGTTGCGCTTTACTGACCCACGTCGGTTTGGCTCTGTGTTGTGGCTAGAAGGTGAGCCGGAGCAGCACAAATTGTTAAGTCATCTGGGCCCAGAACCGTTCTCTTCGCTGTTTGATGGCGACTGCCTTTATCGCTTGTCCCGTGGTAAAACCGCGTCAGTAAAGCAATTTTTAATGGACAACCGAATTGTTGTAGGTGTGGGTAATATTTATGCCAATGAATCACTATTTCTTAGTGGCATTAGGCCAAAAAAAGCGGCTGGACGTATTCCCCGGAAAGCGTATGACGTGTTATCTGAGAACGTCAAAAGCGTACTAAAAAGAGCGATAGCGCAAGGTGGCACCACCCTGAAGGATTTTGTTGGTAATGAAGGGAAGCCAGGTTATTTCAAACAGCAGTTGTACGTATATGGCCGTGGTGGCCTGCCATGCTTGCGTTGCGAGTCGGTATTGAAAGAGATCCGTTTGGGCCAGCGCTCAACGGTTTTCTGTCCTGTCTGCCAGAAATAACCTGAGCGAACCGCCTAAAATAACGCGTGCCAACGGCTAATTAACGGCCATTGAATTTCTTGGCCAGTGCGGTTGTGACACAGGGGGGAACAAAGGCATTGATATCGCCGCCTAAGGAACCGATTTCTTTCACCAGCGAGGAGGAGATATAGGAGAGTTTTTCTGATGGTGTCAGAAAGATACTTTCTATCTCAGGTGACAGCGCCCGATTCATATTGGCCAGTTGGAATTCATACTCAAAATCAGAGACGGCACGCAGTCCCCTAAGTATCGCATCGGCACCCTGATCTTTTACAAAGTTGACCAACAGATAGTCAAAACCAAGTACTTCGATATTGTCTAGGTGAGACAGGGACTGTCTTGCTAGATCAATTCGTTCTTTGAGATTGAACAGGGGCTCCTTCTTTTTGCTGCTGGCAATTGCAACAATCACGTGATCGAACAAGCGGCTGGCACGTTCCACCAAATCCACATGGCCGTTGGTTATGGGGTCAAAAGTGCCGGGATAAACAATTGTTTTCACGTTAGTGTTTCACTCTGTGAGCGGGAGGTTGGGTGAGATGTTAGATGCGGGTTGAATGGTATACGTTTTGCCATCTTGTCTCAATCGCACTGATAGAGACGATAACACACCTGTCCCGCGGTCTTTTCTCGAAGCAAATTCCAGGTGGGCGGTGTGATTGGCGGAGACTGATGTTTATCGGTCTCAATATAAAGGCGGCCGCTTTTGGCAAGCAGGCCGTTGCGCTGCAGCAGTTCACAACAGGGTTGAAGAAAATTGGTGGCAAAAGGTGGGTCAAGAAATATCACATCAAAGGGTCTTTCTGGGGCAAAAGTACTCAGCCATTGAAGGGCATCTGTTTGGATGATATGAGCATGTTCCGTCTTTAATAAGGCACAGTTTTGTCTCAATAGAGCTGTGGCAGTGGCATCTTTCTCCACTAAGATTACCTTGGCGGCACCTCGAGACAACGCTTCAAATCCCAGTGCGCCTGAGCCTGCGAATAAATCTAGGCAGTGAGCGCCAGATATTACGGGTGCTAGCCAGTTAAAAAGGGTTTCTCGAACCCGGTCTCCGGTAGGACGTAAGCCTTCCACCTCAGCAAAATGGAGTTTGTGCCCACGCCAGTGTCCACCGATAATACGCAGCTGACCAAGGGCCCTTTTTCGAGAGGGAGATGTTGAGTGATGATGGTGTTTCAAAGCGTTTTTCACTCCTTAAAGTGATAGCATACACCGTCAGATTTACACCGAGTAAACAGGATGTCTGTGCCAGATTCAAACGACCCAGAGAATAACACCCAAGAGCCGGGAGAAAAGCGAAAATTTTTACAGCGTTTTCGTCGGCAGAAACCTGCAGATTCTCCCTCTGAGATAGCCGCCCAAGAAGTGACTGTCAACGAGCAGCAGCTTGATGCTGGTCTCGAGAATAATCAGGTTAAAGAAAATAAGCCCAAGGAAACACTGCGGGTGAGATTTCGTCGCGCCCTTTCAAAAACAGGGCGTAGCTTTGGTAATTTGTTTATCGGTGATAGAGAAATTGATGATGAGCTTCTGGAAGAATTAGAAACATTGTTGCTATTGGCCGACGTGGGCATTGAGTCTACGGTGGAAATCATCCAGGAATTAGCCGATAGGGTGAAGCGACGAGAGCTGGCGGATAGTCGGGCATTGTTTGAGGCGCTTCAAAACACGATGATTGGAAAGCTTAAGCCGTGTGAACAGCCACTGCAGATCGATGGACAGAACGGACAGAAAGCGCCATTTGTCATATTGGTGGTAGGTGTCAACGGTGTTGGAAAAACAACCACGATTGGTAAGCTAGCCAAATGTTACCGGGACCAGGGTAAGTCGGTTATGTTAGCGGCAGGCGATACGTTCCGGGCGGCAGCAGTGGAGCAGCTGCAAGCTTGGGGTGATAGTAACAATGTCCCTGTGGTTGCGCAGCATACCGGGGCCGACAGTGCCTCGGTGATTTTTGATGCTATCGAATCTGCCAAGTCTAGACATGTCGATATTCTTATTGCGGATACGGCAGGGCGGTTACATACCAAAAGCAACCTAATGGAAGAGTTGAAGAAAGTACGGCGAGTTATGACCAAGCTGGATGAAACCGCCCCTCATGAAGTGTTGTTGGTATTGGATGCCGGTACTGGGCAGAACGCGCTTAATCAGATGAAAGAATTTAACGAAACGGTCAACGTGACAGGTGTGGCGCTGACCAAGTTAGATGGCACCGCTAAGGGAGGCATTATTTTCTCTCTTTGTAAGCAGTTTGGTATTCCCATTCGTTTTGTGGGTCTGGGGGAGGGTGCCGATGATTTACAGCCATTTGAGGCCAAAGGATATGTTAATGCGCTGTTTGATCGTGGTTAGCCGAGTACGCGCTAAGCGACATGATTCAGTTCGATAAAGTAAGTAAACGGTATTCTACTGGACAAGAGGCTCTGAGCGGCCTCAGTCTAGAGTTGGCTGCCGGTGAAATGACCTTTCTCACAGGTCACTCCGGTGCGGGTAAGAGCACCTTGCTCAAATTGATTATGCTGATGGAGCGGCCAACCCATGGGCAGCTGCTGGTCAATGGTAAAAACCTAAACCGTCTTCATCGTAGCCAGGTACCCTATTACCGCCGTAACGTGGGGGTGGTGTTCCAGAATCATCAGCTGCTGTTTGACCGTAGTGCATTTGACAATGTCGCACTCCCTCTTCTGGTTTCCGGGCATCAGCCTCGCGAGGTGGGGAGAAGGGTGAGGGCAGCCTTGGATAAGGTGGGGTTGCTTGACAAGGAAAAAATGAATCCAATTACACTCTCTGGCGGCGAACAACAGCGCTTGGGTATTGCTAGAGCCGTAGTTCACAAACCCCGGATCTTATTGGCCGATGAGCCTACGGGCAATCTCGATCCCCAGTTATCATCAGAAATTATGGACTTGTTTCGGCAGTTCTGTGAGGTTGGCGTCACCGTATTGATAGCGACCCACGATGTAGACCTGATTTCCCGTATGGGGCTTCGCCTTCTTCGGCTGGAGCAGGGCAAGTTAATACATGATGGCGTGCCGGGCTATGCAGCGTAATCGCCTGCGTCCACGCGAGCCAGTTCGCAGAGTGTCTTCAAAAGATGCTCGCCGGGGTGCATCCGGTGGTGCAATGCCATTTTTGGATAAGCTGAAAAGTTATTTCCAAAACCACAGCCAACTATTTCTCGGTACATTTCAGCGGTTGGCCAAAGAACCTGTTCAGACCCTGATGACATCATTGGTGGTGGCTATTGCCTTGGGCCTGCCCGCAGCACTCTACGTGGGCGTTGTGAATTTGCAGCAGCTTGGTAGCCGAGTGGAAACCACAGCCCAGTTGACGGTTTTTCTTAAAAAAGACGCAGCTGATATCGCCGTAGACCAGTTGCGAGAAAGTTTACTATCGGAAGCAGACATCATCTCTGTGGACTATATTTCACGACAGCAAGCGTTGGATGAATTTAGGGCGCTTTCCGGGTTTGGTGATGTGCTGGAGATGCTGGATGAAAACCCATTGCCTCCGGTGCTTATAGTGCAGCCAGTTGAACGGTTTCATGGTGATTTGTTGGCCAGCGAGACACTAGTGGTGCGGCTGAAAGGATTGGCGTTGGTTGACGATGTACGACTGGATATGAAGTGGGTGCAGCGGTTACAGGGCATGCTTGAGGTGGGCGAGCGATTAGCCTTTTCCCTTGGGGTGGTATTGGCACTTGGCGTGCTACTGATTATTGGTAATACCATCCGGTTGGCGATTGAGAGTCGACGTGATGAGATTGTCGTCGTTAAGCTCGTGGGTGGTACTAATGCTTATGTACGGCGGCCATTTCTCTACACGGGTATTTGGTATGGTGCTATTGGGGGGTTGCTGGCCTGGTTTCTAGTGGCCGCTGGTTTACAGTGGATCGATGGCTCAGTAGAGCGGTTAGCTGGGTTATATCAGAGTATTTTTCAGCTTCAGGGTCTGGGTTTTTCTGGATTATTGGCACTTTTAATCACTGGCGCTGTGTTGGGGCTGATTGGGTCTTGGCTAGCTGTTGCAAGACACATTGGTAGTATTGAGCCAAAATAACATTTTATTGATCTAAAACAACTAGTTAATGGAACTTTTTGAGGGTATGGAAATCTGACTTAAAGTTGGTAGAATATGCTCCCTTGGATTATAGAGGTGGATATGACTAAGAATTTGCAAACTGCAGAGTGGATGGCGCCAGGCGCAAGCCTTGCGGCCTATATGCAGGGCGTTAGTACCGTTGCAATTTTATCCGCAGAGCAGGAACGTGCGCTCGCGGAGGATCTTTATTATCGTGAAGACCTTGATGCTGCGCGTCGTCTGGTACTTTCCCATCTTCGTTTTGTTGTCCATATTGCCCGCTCCTATAACGGTTATGGTCTCCCTCTTGGAGATCTGATTCAGGAGGGCAATGTTGGTTTGATGAAGGCGGTTAAGCGTTTTAACCCAGAGAAGGGCGTTCGGCTTGTCTCATTTGCCGTGCATTGGGTCAAAGCAGAGATCCATGAATATGTGCTGCGCAATTGGCGTATTGTCAAAGTAGCGACCACCAAAGCTCAGCGTAAACTGTTCTTCAATCTGCGTGGTGCTAAAAAGCGTTTAGCGTGGTTAACCGATGCTGAAGCTCAGGCAATTGCTGAGGATCTAGGCGTTGAGGTCAAACATGTCCGTGAGATGGAACAACGTTTGTCAGCTCGGGATTCTGCATTCGACGCGCCAACAGATGACGATGATGATAATGCTTTTCAGGCACCGGCTTTATTTCTGGAAGATAAAAGTGCTGATCCGGCGTTACAGCTGGAACTGGCAGATAGTGAGCAGGACAATTCTATTCGTATGGCGAAAGCGCTGGAGGAGTTGGACGAGCGTAGTCGGGATATTATTCACAGCCGTTGGTTGGAAGAGAGTAAATCTACGCTTCACGATCTAGCCGGTAAATACGGTGTATCCGCTGAACGTATTCGGCAGCTTGAGCAGAATGCCATGAAAAAAGTACGGACAATCATGGAAGCTTGATAAGCCGAGTGATGAAATAAACAGTTAAAAAAGCCGCGTGTTCCGCGGCTTTTTTATTGATCTACATTTTTGTATTGAATGGCGTCTAACTGGAGTTTTGATGAAAATACTGGCCGTGATCACTGCTATTTCGGGATTTATTGGCGTTGTCTTTGGTGCCTTCGGTACTCATGGGTTACGTGGCACCGTTGAGCCTGAGCTGCTTTCTGTATGGCAAACGGCCATGCAGTATCAGATGTTCCATGTGTTGGTGCTTCTGTCTATTATTATCGCGGGCAGCCGCCAATCGAACAGGCTCTTAACTATTTCTGGGTGGTTGTTTGTCGCTGGTACAGTGCTCTTCTCTGGGAGTCTTTACGCGCTCGTTATTACCGGTATCAAATCTTTAGGAATGGTGACCCCTTTCGGTGGAGTGTTGTTTTTGCTCGGCTGGTTGGTGCTGTCATTTGCACTGGTGAAATTTATTAATGCCCAGCAGGTGACAGAAGAGTGACGATGAATATCAGGCCAGAATATAAAAAGAAGTCAATTCGAAGCTATGTGGTGCGCGCTGGGCGGATGACCGAGGGGCAAAAAGCGGCCTTTGATAAATATTGGTCTGTCTATGGACTGAGTTTGCACAATGGAAAAGTAGATGCTGAGAGCACTTTTGGGCGACGTGCGCCCCAAGTTCTGGAAATTGGTTTTGGCATGGGTGGTTCGCTGCTGCAGATGGTGCAGGCAGAGCAGGAAAAAGATTTTATTGGTATCGAAGTACATCCCCCTGGTGCAGGTCGATTAATTAACGATGCGGGCAAGCTGGAGCTATCGAACTTACGCGTGTATCTAGCTGACGCTATTGATGTAATGGATGACTGCATAGAAGATGCCAGTATCGATCGTCTACAGGTGTATTTTCCTGATCCCTGGCACAAGAAAAAACATAACAAGCGTCGCCTGATACAGCCAGCCTTTGTCCAAAGGATTCACGCCAAACTTAAGTCTGGTGGAGTATTTCATCTGGCAACTGACTGGGAGCCTTATGCTGAGTATATGCTGGAAGTAATGGAGGCCGCAGAGGGCTATGAGAATATTGCCGGAGCTGGTCAGTATTCACCTCGTCCAGATTATCGCCCCGTCACCAAGTTTGAGCAGCGGGGCGAACAGTTGGGGCATGGCGTTTGGGATTTACTCTACCGAAAAATTGGCTAGTTGGCTGAGGTCTGATTAGGTTAGCCTGTTGAAATGAAAAAGCAGGCTGCTAATTAACCACCAGTAAATCGCAGCCTGTTTTGGTAAGCATTTTTTCAGCGGTATTACCTATTAATGTCCCTGCAATGCCCTTTCTCGCTTGGGTGCCGATGACCAAGACGTCAACAGCAAGTATATTTACCCACTCGCTGATAACAACGTGGGGATTACCCAGCTGAATATGTACTTGATCCTGCGGAATCCCAAAGCGTTCAGCCGTGATGGCTTGTTGAGTGTTGGTGTCTTCCAGATATTCAAATCCTAAATGGCTGGCAACAGCTTCTTTTTCATCAAGAGCGCACACTAAATGTAGGGTGCTGTTAGTGTCTTCTGCTAGATTTAGGGCGGCAGTGATAATAGCGTGGTTGAGTGCCATATGAGTATCATCACCATGAATATCTACAGCAGCCAGGATCATGCCGCCAAAAATATGGGTTGTGGCGCGAGCGACCAAGACGGGGCAGGGTGCAGAGCGTAAAAGCTTTCGTTGAGGTATCCCTCCATCACCCCCGCTCTGGATAATCAGGTTGGCATTTATTTGTTTGGCGTAGTGGCTGACGGCAGAGGGCCAGTCACTGTTCCAAGTCACTTCGGTGGAAACCTCCACCCTCGGTTTAATGTGTGACGTTACCTGTGACGAAACCCATTTGCCGAGTTTGTTAAGTACTAAGTGCTTGCCCTCTTGGCGTGAAGGGTAGTGGTTGATTTCATCTGCGGATAAATAGGCACAGACGAAGGCAGTAATAGAGGCATTGGTCTTGTCTGCTAACGTTATGGCCTTGGTGAGGGCTGTCTGGTGGAGAGAGCCGGGTTCCATGACCGCGAGGTATTTCAGATAACGTGTCATCGGCTATGCTCCTTTGGTAGCCATAGGAATATCCTTGGTAGCTTAATATAATCACATATTTTCATTAACCATAGAATATTTTCATACAGTGTTTAAAAAAATGTTTCTAAACAATGAGCTTGATGCACAGCAAGGGGGTCAAAGTGAGTAAGCGAGTAGCGGTTGTCCTGTCGGGATGTGGTGTCTTTGACGGATCAGAGATATACGAATCAGTGATTACTCTGTTGCGGTTGGATCAGGCGGAGGCTCAGGTACAGTGCTTTGCACCAGATATTGAACAGATGCATGTTATCAACCACTTTACCGGTGAAATAGCAGAAGGTGAGAGCCGCAATGTACTGGTGGAAGCTGCTCGGTTGGCGCGAGGTGAGATCAAAAATCTGGCAGATGCCCATGCTGAGGATTTTGACGCGGTGATTATACCGGGAGGTTTTGGTGCTGCTAAAAATCTCTGTGACTTTGCTGTAAAGGGCTCAGATCTTAGTGTAAATAAGGACTTGGTGCGCCTTATTCAGGCAATGCACCAGGCCGGTAAGCCAGTAGGACTTATGTGTATTGCCCCCGCAATGGTAGGCAAGCTATTTGGTGAAGGCGTACATTTTACTATTGGTGATGACATGGATACAGCCTCGGCAATCGAGGCAACAGGTGCAGTTCACGAGCGATGCCCGGTCAATAATATCTGCATTGATGGTGCCCATAAAGTGGTGACTACGCCAGCCTACATGTTGGCGGGTACTATCAGTGAAGCTGCCAGCGGTATTAATAAATTGGTGGACACGGTGTTGGCGCAGGCCTGAGAGCAATGATGACCGATAATCTGAATAACCCTTTCTGGCAGTATTCCCTGGCTCACTATGGTCGGCCTGAGGTGGCAGAATGCTGTTTGAGTTATCAGGATAATCATGGAGCGAATGTCAATCTCCTGCTATTTCTCTGCTGGCTTGGTTGTTGTGGCCAGAGAGTTGAACCAGAGCAGATGGAGCAGGCAAGTTCGTTGATTGAGGAGTGGGATCTGCATGCAGTCCAGAAAATACGATCTATTCGCCGATTTTTTTCATCATCTCAACAGGCTTCTAGTGAGATAGTGGAGTCACTTCAGCGAGCGGAACTCATGGCAGAGCAGATTGTCCAAAACATCCTCTATAATTGGTGGTCAGAGCAAAGCCCCCATACCTCAAACGAGCCAAGGGCAGCTTTGCAGGCAACAAATTTAAATACCTATTTAGCCACTTTGGGCTGTCGGCCAGTGACTGATGATAGCCCGCTACTTTGACTGATATGAAGGCCGCTGACCTCTGGGTAATTTTACGTTAGTATGGCCGACTGAATCGGACCTTCAACAAAGGACACTTTTATGAAATTTAAAACCCTGGCGCTTGCCTCTGTAGTAGCGGTCACCCTGACAGCTTGTGATAAACAACAGGAGGACTTGAGTACTACGCAGGATAAAGCGAAGGCTGAGATGGTTTTTGATACTCAGATAAAGAAATTCAGCTACGTGATTGGCATCGATATGGGTGGGCAGCTCAGCACATCAGATATCCAGATAGATCGTGAAGCATTTTATCTCGGTTTGTCTGATTCTCTGGATAGCCATCCACCGCGGATCGCTAAGGAAGAATTAGAGGGCGTCGTACAGAATTTCCATGATGAGCAGCAAGCCAAGGTGCAGCAGCATGAAGATACTATGCGTGTCGCCGCAGAAAGAAATATGAAGGAAGGCTCCGTTTTTCTGGCCGAAAATTCGACCAAAGATGGGGTTAACACCACGGCAAGTGGTATGCAGTATAAAGTGATCACTTCTGGTAATGGCGCTACGCCGACAGCAGAGAGTCGTGTGGAAGTGAATTACCGTGGTACCTTGACTGACGGCACAGAATTTGATGCTTCAAATAAGCATGGCGGATCCGTAGAGTTGGATATTAGCCAAGTTATCCCCGGTTGGACCGAAGCACTTCAGCTGATGAAAGAGGGCGCTAAGTGGGAGTTGTATCTTCCTCCAGAGCTTGCGTATGGTCCACAAGGCGCAGGTGAGATGATTGGCCCAGGTGCTACCCTTGTTTTTGAAGTAGAGCTGCTCAAGGTGTTGGGTGCTGAATAAGTATTTTTTACACTAGCAGTAATAAAAAAGGCCCTAACGGGCCTTTTTTATTACTTAATTTTGATGTGGCTGGTGTGCGGCGATAGATATAATTTAGGAATAACTTATTAAGGACTATTTGTTAGCCAGTACTTATTAGGAGATATTTAGAATTTTTTCACTATGCGCAGTATGTAATACCTTTATCATTTGATCTTCAGCTGCCAGCCTAGATTCGAGTGATTCTCCCAGTCGTGATAGATCGACAGCCAGTGTTTTAAGGTCATCTGTTTCCAGATACTTGTCATTAAAATCCAGAATTATCTCAGTGGTAGCATCAATAGTCTGAAATAGTCTGTCAGCAGCCTCTAGGCCTTCGCTATCCTGAAGTTCCTTGCCTTCCTTTACCAATTGATCATAAATTTCAAAGTGTCCGGCAGAGGTGTAGTCCACCAAAATTTCACAGAAGGCTTTCAGCTTTTCACGGTGTACCGTATTTTTGCTGTGAAGATCTTGAATTTTTCCAAGGGTGCAAAATTCAACCAGAACTTTTTGCCGCTCGTTTAACCAGCGGTCGATCAGGCTGCTAACTCCCCCCCAGCGCTCTTGGGCAGACTTACAGTTCTCAAGCATACATAGTCGCTTTTTTTTATGGATTCACCCCAGCATATGCAAACAGCAACAGCGTGACAAGGCTTTAACGAACACCATTAGGAGAGGCTATTGTTTGTTTGGTTAAGTTTGGTGCTAGTCCTCAAGTGGTACCTGGGCGATCAGTTTGAGCAGGCAATCACTATCCAGGGCAATAAAAAAACGGTCAAGGTACCAGTTAATCCAAGCCCCAGACTGGAAAATGCACCACAACGGGGACTGATTTCGAAGGCTCGTGCAGTGCCCAAGCCATGGGCACTGATACCCATGACAAACCCTGCGATACGATCATCGGTGATGTTTAGCCAGCGAAATATCCAGGGCCCACAGATTGCACCCACCACGCCAGTAAAGACGACTACGCCAGCAGTGAGGCCCGGAAGACCTCCGATTTTCTCGGTAATCCCCAGAGCAATAGGCGTTGTGACCGACTTGGGCGAGAGTGAAATCAAGGTCTCCACGGATGCCCCAAGTAGCCAGGCAATTGACACGGCGCTGATAACAGCAAAGCTGGCTCCAAATAATAGCGTGATCAGCAAAGGTTTTGCCAAAGAGCGAATATGGTGAAATTGTTGATGAAGAGGAATCGCTAGCGCCACCGTTGCTGTGCCCAGTAAAAAGAAAAATGGACTATTGGCATGGCGATACAGGCTGTAATCAATGTCCACCAGTAACAACAAGCAGCCGATCAATGCTGGTGCCGTGACGAGGGGGTGCAGCAAGGAGTGAATGGTTGGTCGAGAGTTGTATCTCCGATAGAGCCAAAAGGATGCCCAGAACACGACTAACGTCAGTACCAGAAGACCTACTTGATTAAGCAATGCCATCACGGATGTTTGGCCTCTGATCGTAACAGCCATTTCATCACCAGGGCGGTGGCGGTGAGGGTGACCAATGTGGACAGCACAATAACACCAACAATGGCCGGCCGCTGATCAGCCTGAGTGTTAGGAAGGAAAAAAATCCCAACACAAGCAGGAATAAACATCAGTGGTAATCCACGGATCAACAAATGAGCCGTATGTTCTAATCCCGTATGTTTAAACCCCCTATATTTAAACTTTAGGAGTATCTTGCTACCGCTGAGATTCAGGGTCAGAAACAACAGAATCATGCCAATCACAGGGCCGGGTATGGGCATGCCACTGTAACGTGTAATGGCCTCACCAATACCCTGATAGAGCAGCAGGATGATCAGTCCTCGCAATAAGTTCAAGACTTGCGAATCATTTGCCATAGGCCCAATGCCGCCAGGCCCAAAAAGCACAGTAAGGTCCAGGCTGGAATACTGAGGTTGAGGAGGGTCCATTGCACTTCTGCACAGTTGCCGTCCCCCCGAAACAACATACTCAATGCGTCACTAAAATTGAAGGCATCAAACAGGTACTCAACGGGTGGGCCGCAGGCCGGGACCTGATCCTCTGGTAGGCTTTGAAGCCAAATCTGTTTTCCTGAGAAAAATCCACCTGCCAGTGCGCTAAGCGTAATGAGCCCGCCATAGACTTTGATGCCGTAGTTGTGAAGAAAGGCCAACAAAGAAAAGGTGCCCGTTAATATGATGAAACCCCGTTGGGTAATGCAAAGATAGCAGGGCTTAAGCTCCATGACATTCTGCATGTAGAGGGCCGCGAGAATAAGCCCGTTACAGACTAGAAAAATAAATAAATTGGTTTGTCTTGCTGTGGGCATGGCCCTGTCTCCCTTGTTGGTAACGGGTTCATTTTAGCCCGGATATTTCATCAGTACACTACCGTTAACAGCCCCAAGGGCTTAATAGCAGACGTTAAATTGGACTGGGCACCAGAACTCAGAACGTACCGATGGTTACGCCGTCGATCGGTTCGAGCGATAAGAGGTAGGGCTTTTCTCCGGCTTAGTTGTGTTTCCCGTGTACGGGTGTAAAACTGGCAGAGTTTGCCACAGTGCTACCTTTGATGGTGGAAAATGGTATCAGAAGTGACTTTTTGGTTAATCGGATACTGAGGTGTTGTAACTGGTAGTAATCTCGAATTTATAGAGAAAGGCTAGAGGCGAGAACGAAACACCTCGTGCCTCGTCTTTCAAAGAATGGATAATATTATGGCGATGAGAGACATGAGCAACCGAGAGGTTGTGATTTCTATTATTGGCGTCATTTTTTAGCTACACAATTCTCTCTGCCGAATAAACCCCTATCATTTTGGCCTCTACTGGCGCATCTGCCATGTTGATTTTTGGCCTACCTCATAGCCCTGTTTCAAGACCTTGGCATCTCGTTGGTGGTCATCTGGTATCAGCCGTAGTTGGTGTTACGTGCCAAAAATTTATAGGTAATCCTATTTTTGCCTCTTCGCTGGCGATCGCTGTCGCCATGTTGTTGATGCATTATTTGCGTTGTATCCACCCCCCGGGTGGGGCGACAGCCGTGACAGCCGTTATCGGAGGCGAGCAGGTGGAAGCACTTGGCTACGCTTTTGTGATATTGCCAGTTTTTTTCAATACTATTATTTTACTGTCTATTGCCATGGCAGTGGCGACGTTACGGGATAAAAATCCTTTTTACCCAGAGTTACAGCAGGGTGCTGAATGACATGTAAGTTTGAGCTAGCAGATTCTAGTTCTTCACGTTAAAGCGTTTCTTAAAGATTAAAAGGTATGCCCTAGTCGTTGGCTCTCAGCAAAGGCAATAATTTTAGGGAAGACTCGAGAGAATTCTTCATCCAATAATTGGTAGTCTCTAAGCAATTGGGGGAAAGCATTATTCAATGGGATGGGTGTACGAAAGCGCTGGCCCACCCTTTCTAGGATATATTCAATGTTCTCAATTTGAGCGTAGCTTTCAAGCCATTGAGCTTTCGGCGCGATGTCATTAAATCGTTTGGCCGCGGGTGGTAAATGATGCTCATACTCGGATAGAAGTTGATAAAAGTACTGACAATAGCTGTCCAGAGCTTGAGCGTGAAAGTTGAACCAGTTAGCGGCGAGGAAGTGGTCGTAGCAAATATCAATCAGGATCCCGGCATAACGGCGATAAGGTGGTTCAATCCGAGTGACGGCATTTTTTACTTCGGGTAACGAATCGGTAAAGACATCAATTTTTCGATGAAGCGCAATCCCTTCTTCAATTGCCTGGGGGAGCTGACCACGCAATGGCCCTTTGACAAAATCACCCAGTAGCCCCCCCACCATCAATTCCGGGTGGTCGCCGGAAAGATAGATATGGGCTAGATAATTCACAGCGGAAAGTTGTATTGCTGGTAATAATCTGCAAGAAATTTATCGAAGGGCTGTTGATCAACGGCCTCAATTTCTTGTTGATCCTGTAGGGATTGAGCGGCCATTTCCCGGTATTGTTCGGCAATGTCTTTTGGCAGCTCGGTGCTGAGAAAATGTTCACGGTGTTGCTTGGCGTGGTTCATCGCCACCTTGAAGTAGGTTTGGCCCGTTTCGGTCATTTCTTTGAGGATGCGCGCGGATGGGGTCAACTCTGGGTTGTCCAGGCGTTTAGCAAGCTTCTCCAGTGTGGTGGTGTAGCGGTTGGATTGGTGATGACTGTCTAGCAATGTGGCGACAGGAGTCATTTCCTTGAATAAGGTGCGCCCCCACTCCAGAACAGATCGCTCACCTTGGTTATCACATAGCATTAATTCGGGGTCGCGTCCGTGATAGACCATTCGGTGTTGATTTTCCAGAATGTTGTGATACTCCTGATTGTCAGTGGGAGGACTCTGAGAGAGCAGGCATGTCAGTAGAAAGGTGTCCATGAAGTCCATCTGCTCACGGTCAATGCCTAGAGGTTGGAACGGGTTCAGGTCAACACAGCGGACTTCAACATACTCCACACCGCGTTCCCATAGTGCCGAAAGCGGGGTTTCTCCAGAATGGGTGACGCGCTTGGGGCGTACAGTGCTATAAAACTCATTTTCGATTTGGAGTAAATGAGGGCTTAGCTGTAAGTGATTGCCATTGTTATCTTTGAGGCCTATAGCTTCGTAATCCGGATAGGGTTTTCCTAGCGCCTGACGAAGGGTTTCCACATAGCTTCGAATGTCGTTGTAGCAGACGATCAGTTGGTCTTGGGCTTTGCTTTGATAGCCCAAATCACCCATGCGAAGGGACGTAGCATTGGGCATATGAAGGCTGTGGTCATCTTTACCAAAGGGTTGCAACTGATGTTCTCGGTCTCTCACAAAACTTCGGCAAACACTTGGCGAAGCGCCGAACAAGTATAGGAGAAGCCAGAAATGCCGACGAAAATTACGGATGAGAGAAAAATAGTTCTCGGTTTTAAAGTCCTGTAAGGACTGGTCTGGGCTCTCTTTATCCCGCAGTAGTTGCCACAACTCATCTGGCACGGAAAAATTATAGTGAATGCCGGCAATAGTCTGCATCAGTCGACCGTAACGGTGCCCCAGTCCAACCCGATAGATACTTTTCATCTGCCCAACATTGGAGTGCCCGTACTGGCCCACAGGAATATCACTGTCCCCACTCAGCTGACAGGGCATACTATTGGCCCATAACAGTTCATCGCCTATGTGGTGGTAGGTGAAGCGATGGATATTTTCCAGATTTTGCAATACGTCATCAGCATTGTTGGATGGGGGGGTAATAAATTCCAGCAGCGATTCTGAGTAATCAGTGGTAATTTGGGGGTGGGTTAATGCGGAGCCCAGTGCAAGCGGGTGTGGCGTGTGGGCTAGTTTCCCCTCTGGTGTTACTCGCAAACTTTCTTTTTCAATACCCCGGGTGATACCCGACAATAGTCTGGATTCAGTATCGGCAGAAAGTTGGGCCAGGCGATTTTTTAACAGGGGCAAAATAATTTCCTAGTCTGATAGATCAGGCAGAGGGCTGCTGCAAGGGCAAGACAGGATTCCCCTTTGCATCAAGCTGGCAGGTTACAACCTTGGCGCGGAGCTGAACATCTTTGGCATTAAGCTCCATCAGTTGATTGAGCGCTATATCGCGATGAGTATGCTTAAAAAGCTGACTGGCACCACAGCTGTCAACCCACTGTAGGGTTTTGTCGAGAAACTGTTCGTGCTGGTTTTTTAGGATAAAAGCGGTCATGTTGAACTGCGTTGCCATGCCGGTTAATGAGAAGGCAGCAATTGTAGCTGAAAATAAGTGCTTAGGCATGGCATAAGCATCAAGGCGACTGTCATCATCTGATGGGTGCATTTTTCACATGATTGAGGTCACAATGATATGAATACGACACAGCAAGATATAAGGCATGGCCGAGTTTTTTGCGATAATGTGTACCCCTCCGCGAAAATGGCACACAGATAATGGCTCGGCTCAAGCAACTAGTCCTTCCTTTCATTATTTTACTAGCGGCCGTATTGGTGGTGGCCGGGTTGACCATGTCCAAACCACAGCCGCAACCGCAACGAGTAACTGAGCCGCTGGCTCCAAAAGTTAAGGCGGTGATAGTTAAGCCCGGGCAGCAGCAGATTGTTGTCTATGCACAAGGGACCGTGCAGCCTAAGCGGGAAATTGCGATGGCTACCCAGGTAGCCGGACAGGTAATATCGGTTTCTGAGAGTTTTGTCGATGGTGGTTTTTTTCGGCAAGGCGACACACTATTGCAGCTTGATTCTCGAGATTATCAAATCGAAGCTGTGCGGGCTAAATCACGCATAGCTGAGGCGGAACAGATCCTAGCCATGGAGCAGGGTCGCGCCCTTCAAGCCAAACGTGAATGGCGCGACTTGGGTAATGTGGCAGGAAATGCATTGTTCTTGCGCGAACCACAGCTGAAAGCAGCCAGGGCGGCTCTTGAGGCGGCAAAAGCTGATCTAGACCAAGTCAACATTAACCTTGAGCGAACTACCATCGTTGCCCCCTTTGATGGTCGAATCCGTGACGCTCAGGTTAACGTTGGTCAATACCTGACAGTGGGGATGAAGGTGGCGCAGATATTCGCCTCTGATACCGCTCAAATTCGGTTGCCGTTAACGGCGTCTCAAACAGGTCTGCTAGATTTGCCATTACAGCCTAATCAGGGCATTAAATTACCGGTGAAACTCTCAGCGACATTTAGTGGAGAGCATTATCAATGGCAGGGAAATATCTCTCGTACCGATGCCAGTATCGACACTCGTAGTCGAGTCATCTATGGCATTGTGGAAGTCGATAAACCTTTTGAGAGTAATCCACCGTTGGTGATTGGGCTGTTTGTTAATGCTGAGATATTGGGTCGTACTTTTGATGGCGTTGTGGTGATTCCGCGAATGGCGCTTTATGAAAAAGATAATGTGCTCATTGTTGGTGCAGACCAACAGCTGAAAATCCAGCCAGTGAGAGTACTACAGGACCGAGGGGACATGGCCTTTATCAGTGGGGTTAAAACGGGCGAGATTGTGTTGGTGGATCGGCCGGGTTATGTGGTGGAAGGAATGAAAATTAATCCAGTGATGATTGATTTAGATGCGCGGGTGGTTCAGTAATTATGAGTATTGCCGGTAAGGGCGCTGCCAATAAGGGCTTGCTCGCCTGGTTTGTGAATAACCCTATTGCGGCAAACCTGCTGATGCTGATGATCTTGGTGGGTGGCCTCACCAGTCTGCCGGACCTGGACAAAGAAATGTTCCCGAAAATTCCACGGGATATTGTGCAGGTGGTAGTGCCTTATCCGGGCGCCGGGCCGAAAGAGGTCGAGGAGCAAATATGTATTCGGGTGGAGGAAGAAATTCACGACCTGGATGGTATTGAAGAGCTCCGGTCTTTTGCCTACCAAGGGGCGGGCCGCATCGAAGTTGAAGTGGTCGATGGCTACGACACTCAAAAATTACTCAATGATGTTAAAGCCCGAGTGGACTCGATCAGTACATTTCCAGTGAATTCTGAGCGTCCGCAAATAAAGGAAATTCTCGCCAGAACCCAGCTCCTCAGTATTGCGGTGGCTGGCCCTCTCAATGAGTGGGACCTCAAGCGATTGGCGGAAAATATTCGGGATGAGGTGGTTGAGTTGCCGGGGGTAACCTTGGCTGAAATAGGGGGCACCCGACCTGAAGAAGTTTCGGTGGAGGTGTCGGAAGAAACCCTGCGCCAATATCAGCTCCAGTTTAATGATGTGGTCGAGGCCATTCGACGGTCCTCTATCAACCTGCCCGCAGGTGAGGTTCGAGAGTATGCGGGCGATATTGTTCTGCAAACTCGCGGGCAGGCTTATAACCGCCAGGATTTTGAAAATATTGTGGTGCTGCGTAATGCTGATGGCACCCAAGTTCATCTTGGGGAGATTGCCCATATTAATGATGGTTTCGCTGAGCAGGATGTGGTGTCCAAGTTTAACGGTAAGCCAGCAGTCTTTATCAATTTGTTTAATACTCGCAATCCAGACGTGATCGCCACCTCTAAAGCTGTCAGGGAATATGTCGACCGAAAGGTGCCCAGTTTGCAACATGGCGTAGAGCTGGTCGTGTGGCGAGACCTTTCGGTGTACCTCAGCAGCCGGATTGATTTATTGCTGCGCAATGGCCTTGGCGGCCTCCTGTTGGTGTTCATTTTACTGGTGTTGTTCTTACGTCCGATATTGGCATTTTGGGTGGCAGCAGGCATTGGGATTGCCTATCTGGGTACCCTTTGGCTAATGCCCTATTTCGGCATTAGTGTGAATGTAGTATCGATGTTTGCTTTCCTGCTGATTCTAGGGATCGTGGTGGACGACGCCATCGTGGTGGGTGAGAGTGTTTATTCCCATTATGAGCGTGGGCTCAGTGGCCATGATAGCGCCGCCATCGGCGCTAAGTCTGTCTCCAAGCCGGTCACCTTTGCGGTGATCACCACCATCATTGTTTTTGTGCCGATGTTGCTCCTGCCCGGCGATTCCACCAAGCTGATGGTGGTAATGCCTAAGGTCGCTATCATTGCGCTGGCATTTTCACTGCTTGAATCTTTCTTGATTTTACCCGCGCACTTGCGTCATCTGAAACCAGAGAAAGAGCCCCGGTGGTTGATTGCTCGATGGATATACCATGCACGTCAAAAAGTGTCAGCAGGGTTAAAAAGCTTTGCAGACAATCAGTACCGGCCATTTCTGGAGCGAGCTCTACGGCATAGCTATATCACCATAGCCTCTTTTGTAGCGGTGTTAATCATTGTGTTGGGTATATTTTTCAGTGGTTGGCTGCGAGTCTCTTTCTTCCCTGTCGTTGAGGGTGAATACCTGCGTGCAACTGTTGAGCTGCAAGAGGGTAGTGGTTTCAGTCGCTCACTGGAAATCATGGGCCAGCTAGAGCGCGCAGTGGTGAGCTTGAAAAAGGAACCGTTGTTGATTGAGGGGGACGGCGAATCGGTACTTAAAAATCACTTTGCTGAAAGTAATGAAAATAATGTGTCTATCGTGCTCGAACTGTTGAGTAATGAAAGCCGTTCTGTGTCATCCAAAGAGGTGGCCGAATTATGGAAAAAGCACATTGGCCCAGTGGAAAATGTAGAAGAGTTCGATGTTGAATATACCCTGATGGGTAAACCCAAGGACATTAATCTGGTATTGAAAAGTCGGAGCATTACGGAGTTACGAGCTGCTACGTTTGATATTGAAGCGGCTCTGCTACGTTATTCCGGTGTCTACAACATGTCTAACTCTATTCGCTCTGCGGGCAAGGAAATTGAAATTAGTCTTAGGGATAATGCTGACACGCTAGGGATTGGGCTCAGTGATATTGCTGGACAGGTTCGCAATGCCTTTTACGGTGCCGAAGCCCAGCGGATACCTCGTGAACGTGAAGACGTAAAAGTGATGGTGCGCTATCCTATTGATGAGCGTGCTTCAGTGACCTCCCTGGAGGATATGCGTATTCGTACATCGGATAGTCGTGAGTTGCCATTCAATGCGGTAGCTGATGCGACGTTTGTGCCTGGGTATCCTGAAATTAAACGTCGCGATCGGATGCGGATGGTGGAAATCGAGGGTGAGTTGGCCAAGGGTTCAGCTTCGGCCAATGAAATCGTAGCCGCACTAAAGACCCAGTACTGGCCTGAACTGAAAGAGAAGTATCCGGGAATATCCTTAGAAATTGATGGTGCCCAAAAAGATCAGGCTGAATTTGAAACTGGTTTCCTCCAATTGATGGCGCTGGCCCTACTGGCAATTTATGCCTTTCTGGCGGTGGAGTTTCGTTCTTACTGGCAACCAATGATTATCCTCAGTGCTGTGCCTTTTGGAATTGCGGGTGCGATCATCGGTCACCTGCTACTTGGTAAGGAAATTAGTATGCCTTCGATGATGGGTGTGCTAGCAGCTGCGGGCGTGGTGGTTAATGATAATCTTGTGCTGATAGATCGCATTAATCAGCTTGTGAAAGAGGGCTGGAAGCCCTGCGAAGCGGTGGTCCAGGGTGCAAGAGATCGTTTTCGCCCCATTGTATTAACGTCACTCACGACCTTCTTTGGGTTGCTGCCGATTTTATTTGAGAAAAGCGCTCAAGCTCAGTTCCTGATTCCAATGGTTATTTCTCTGGCCTTTGGCGTACTACTAGCAACATTTGTAACGCTTTTATTGGTGCCCTCAATCTATGTGTCGGGGGAAAGGATAAAGGCCATATTCAAGGGTTGGCGAAAAGAAGAGATTGTTCCGGAATAGTTGTGCCAACTTCGTAGGCCGACCATTTTTTTGAGTCAACTATATATTAGGTAGACGTTAATCATTGATTGAGGCGACATGAATTCAATAATTACTGCAACTGATTTGGCCATGATTATCCAGCTATCTGTCGCGCCCGTTTTTTTATTGGCGGGTATAGCCGGCTTTTTGAATGTAATGTCTGGCCGGTTGGGACGAATTGTTGACCGTGCGCGAGTGGTTGAGCAGCGGGAGACAAGATTGAGCGACCCCGCACATCAGCTTACTTCGCATAGAGAGCTTGTTCTGTTGTGGCGAAGGAGCAACCTTATTAACTGGGCAATTGGTCTTTGTACCGCGTCCGGGTTGTTAGTCTGTACCTTGATCGTTAGCCTATTTGTCGGTGGTTTCTGGGGATTAAATATAGCCGCTATAATTGTTGGGCTGTTTGTCCTGGCGATGATGGTGTTGATTGTTGCGCTAATGCTGTTCATGAAAGAGGTGCAGCTGGCAAAACGGACTTTAGGTGTTGGTCGAGAGTTTTCTGTAGACGAGGCCGACCCAAGAAATCCCTTCTGAATGACTAAAAGTATTAGGGGGTTAATGCTTAGTTACAGTGCCTGGGGGCGCTGGAGCCCATATTTTTTCAGCTTGATATAGAGCGTACTCTTGGCAATATTGAGCTCTTTGGCCACTTTGGTTAAGTTGCCTCCCTGTTCTCGAATCGCACGGGTGATCACATCCTTTTCTGCTAAATCCAGAGGATTGCTATCCCTATCATTAACTGTTTCCGCGTTAGCGGCGATAAAGTCTTTGGGTAGATCTCCAGGTCCAAGCTCATCTTGATCAGAAAGAAAGAATGTTGCGGTGATTAGATTGCTGAGTTCTCGTATGTTGCCTGGCCAAGAGTGTTTTTCCAGCAGCTCAAGCAGACTATTACTGAGTCGTCTCTCCCCGCCTGAATGTTGTTCAAGCAGGTGGGTAAAGATATTGACGGCCAGAAGAGATACGTCGCCTTTCCTTTCTCGAAGGGGGGGGATCGTTAATGTCATGGACGAAATTCGATAATAGAGATCCATCCGAAAGCGGCCTTCTGCGACCTCTTGAGACAAGTCGCGGTTGGTGGCGGCAATCAGTCTGAAGTTGACCTTGCGTGGCCTGGTTTCGCCGACGCGGCATATCTCAGATTCTTGTAGTACTCGCAAAAACATCGGCTGAAGATCAATGGGCATTTCGCCTATCTCATCCAGAAATAGCGTGCCACCATTGGCGGCCTCTATCTTGCCCGGCATACCGCCGCGCCGAGCCCCAGTAAAGGCACCTTCAACGTGGCCAAAGAGTTCTCCTGCCAGCAGGTCTCGTGATAAGCCGCCACAGTTGAGAGCAACGAACTCTCCATTTTGAGTTTTTCCTTCCTCGTGCATAGCTCGGGCGAATAGCTCTTTACCGACACCGGTTTCCCCTTGCAAGAGCACGGGAATAGGCGCTTTAGCTAGGCGCTTGGCCTGCTGTACCGCCATTTGAAATACCGAGCTTTGGCCAACTAGCCGACCAAAGCCTTTAGTTTCGGCCGGTGTTGGTGAGCTGGTCATGTGGTTGCCTGTGCTGCCCGAAGGGGCTTGGGGGTGTCGGGATGGCAGTGAGATAACAGCCAGATAGCCAATCGTGTCTCCCTGGTGGACGACCGGTTCGACCCAGCGTGGGTCAATTTGGTTCAGAACGGGAACCGCCTCAGCAAAGTAATCGCCTTCATCATTTAATGTGAGAATAGGGTTGTAGGGGGTAAGGTCTATTCTGATGCCCCGTGCAGCAAGAACTCTGTCGGCTAGTGGATTGGTGCGCACTAATTTTCCGTCTAGATCAAACAGCAGAACACCATCGTTTCCCGAAGAGGCAAAGCGATTGATGGTTGCGCCAAGAAGAGCATCTCTTTTGGCGAGTTTGAGCTGGGCAAATTGCCCCTCGATCCTGCGGGCACCTGAAATGGCTAGGGCTAGGCAGTAGTCGTGAAGTGTGTTTTCCAAGCCGGAGATATTGACGGCGCCCAGCAGGCGTCGTTCAAAGGGGTCTCGGATCACTGCAGCAGAGCAGGTCCAACGGCTAATATTTTCGCAATAGTGTTCAAAGGCATGAACCTGAACAGAAGCTGCATTTTTAAGTGCGGTACCTATTGCATTGGTGCCAGCGGCGTGTTCAGACCAGTTAGCTCCAGGGGTCAGGTTGTAATTGCTTGCCAGTTCCAGTGTGGCCGGATCTCCCTCATAGTTCAGGATCGTACCCGATGGTGCAACGAGGTGCATGATAGTGCCTGATTCGGCCAGCAACTCTTTGACTTCACTCATGATGATGTCTGACGCTGAAATCAATTCTTGATTTTGCTGCCTCAAGTTCTGAAGCTGATCACCATTGAGCTCGAGGCTGCGTTTGGCGACAAGAGGGTCTACATGCCCATCCATGCATCGTTCCCATGAGTCCTTAATAACCGGGCGTACGGTATCTTCAGGTAGGTCCCCGCCGGTCTGGAGCTTTTCTCGAGCAGACGCAATTCGCGTCGGGTGTGAGACGGCAGTTGAACCCTTAAGGGTGGAATCGTTAGTCATGACACATGCACACAAGTAAGTTATATAGTTAGCAGCTGTACGATTATAGAACAGAACGGGCGGTCTTGTCCCTCATCTAGTAGTAACCACTTAGTAGCCCACTGTTTTCCCATAGTTCCGCCAAGCTTGTATCGGGTGAGGCAGTTTTATTGGACACATACTGTACACCATGCTTTAATCGGTTCGATTAATGCTCGGTCGATGACTGATATTCAAACGAATTAGACGTTTTTAACCGCGGGGTTAATAAGTAAATTTTTGTAAGCCAATAATATCTAATGATAATTTCTCATTGGCACGACTGTTGCAATAGTCGTATCCGAGGGTACTCCCGTCCCCGGATCGCAGTGAAACAACCTGTCGGTTTTTTTAAGATGCGGCAGGGAGTAGAAGTTAACAACTCATAAAATTAGAGGATATAAACTTGAATGATTTAACTAATCCCGTCGAGGTCCTAGGGATCGATGCTGGCGGAACGATGACTGATACGTTCTTTGTGCGTAGAGATGGCAAATTTGTTGTCGGTAAAGCCCAAAGTGACGCTGACGAAGCCAATGCTGTGCTGGAATCCAGTAAAGATGCACTGGCTCACTGGGGTCGTGAAATAAAAGACGTATACCCAGAAATGGTTACCTGTGTGTTCTCTGGTACAGCCATGCTCAACCGTGTTGTTGGTCGTAAAGGTCTGCGCACTGGTTTGATCGTAAGTAAAGGCTTCGAAGACTTCCACCGTATGGGTCGTGCGATTCAGTGCTACCTCGGATATGCTTTTGAAGATAGGCTTCACCTTAACACCCACCGCTTTGACGAGCCTCTGGTTCACATTCACGATACTCGTGGTGTAACTGAGCGTATCGATGCTAAAGGTCAAGTGGTCATTCCGATTCGCCTTCACGAAGCACGTGAAGCGGCTCGTGAACTGATCGAGCAAGGCGTTTCTGCAATTGCTATCAGCTTGATCAGCTCTTACCTGAATGGCTCCCACGAACGCGCTGTTCGTGATGTTGTTCTGGAAGTAGCTAAAGAAATGGGTAGTGATATTCCCGTTTTTGCTTCTGTTGATTACTACCCAGTACGTAAAGAAAGCCACCGTACTAACACAACTATCCTCGAAGCCTATGCAGCGGAACCATCGCGCAAAATTCTTGGTCAGTTGAGCGAGCGCATGAAAGCTGAAGGTGCTACCTTCGACTTGCGTGTAATGGCTACCCACGGCGGCACTATTGGCTGGAAAGCCAAAGAACTGGCTCGTTCGCTAGTATCTGGTCCAATCGGTGGTGTAATCGGTGCTAAGTATCTGGGTGAGCAACTCGGTTATGAAAACATCGCATGTTCCGACATCGGCGGTACTAGCTTCGATATGGCTTTGATCACTCAAGGCGACTACTCTATCCATAAAGATAGTGATATGGCTCGTTTGGTTCTGTCTTTGCCAATGGTTGCCATGGATAGTATCGGTGCCGGTGCTGGTAGTTTCGTGCGTATCGATCCTTACTCAATGTCTCTTAAGTTGGGTCCTGATAGCGCTGGTTACCGTGTAGGTACTTGCTGGCCAGAAGGTGGTCTGGATACAGTTTCTGTAACTGACTGTCACATCATCCTTGGTTACCTGAACCCTGATAACTTCTTGGGTGGTATTCTGGATCTAGACGTGCCTCGTGCTCGTCAATGCATCCAAGACCAAATCGCTACGCCACTTAACATGAGTGTAGAAGATGCGGCTGCTGGTGTAATCGAATTGCTTGACCTTTCTTTGCGTCAGCACCTTCGTGCAATGATTACCGGTAAGGGTTATAGCCCACGTGACTTCGTGTGCTTCTCCTACGGTGGTGGTGGTCCAGTTCACGCCTACGGTTACACTAGAGGCTTAGGCTTTAAAGAAACGATCGTTCCTGCTTGGGCTGCTGGCTTCTCTGCGTTTGGTTGTGCATCTGCCGACTTTGAATATCGTTACGATAAGAGTGTTGACGTTGGTATCAACGACGAATCAAGCCCTGAAGATATTGAAGTAGCCTGTCTCAAATTGCAGTCAGCTTGGGACGAACTCAAAGTTAAAGTTCTGGAAGAGTTCGCGATTAGCGGTTTTGGTCCTGAATCCGTTACTTTGACGCCTGGCTACAGCATGCAATACATGGGTCAGCTGAACGATCTGGAAATTGAATCACCTGTAAAATCAATCAAAGGTAAAGAAGATTGGCCTGCACTGGTTAAAGCGTTTGATGAAACGTATGCTCGCGTATACGCCGATGCTGCACGTTCTCCTGAGCTGGGTTTTGGTATTACTGGTGCGATCCTTCGTGGGTCTGTTGTAACTAGTAAGCCTGCCATTCCTAAAGAACCAAAGTCTGGTCCTACCCCTCCTGAGAATGCAAAACTTGGTACGCGTAAGTTCTACGACAATCACGAATGGGTTGAAGCTAGTCTGTTCCACATGGAAAGCTTGCTTCCAGGTAACAACATTGTTGGTCCAGCCGTTATCGAATCTGATGCGACTACCTATGTTATACCAACTGGGTTCTCAACCTTCTTGGATGAGCATCGCCTGTTCCATCTGGTTGAAGCAGACTAAGGTCACCACATCTAAAAGATTGTTTACGTCAATTGACGAAAAGATACAGAGGATTAAAAATGACAATTCTACGAACCCTCGAAGGGATAACAACTGGCAAGCTGTTGAGAAATGGCCTGTCACTAGATGATAACCGTAACGGTATTCTGGCTCGTTCAGCAGAAACTGGTCACTACAACGGTATCAAAACTCTAGAATTTAAAGACAGTGATCCAATCGGCTACGAACGTATTTTCTCAAAAGTTCGTGCTGGTCTGGTTAACTCTCGTGAAGTTGCTAAGAAAATTGCAGCATCGCCAATTGTTGAGCAGGAAGGTGAGTTGTGTTTCACCCTGTACAACGTAGCTGGTGATTGTGTTGCAACTTCTACTGGTATCATCATTCACGTTGGTACCATGGGCGCTGCGATCAAATATATGATCCAGAACAACTGGGAAACCAACCCTGGCATCAACGATGGTGACATGTTCACCAACAACGATTGTCAAACAGGTAACGTTCACCCATGTGATATCGCAACTATCGTTCCTATCTTCTTCGAAGGATATTTGCAAGCATGGGTAGGTGGTGTAACTCACGTAATTGATACTGGTGCTGTTGGTCCTGGCTCCATGTCAAACGGTCAGATCCAACGCTTCGGTGATGGTCTGCAAATTACTTGTCGTAAAACAGGTGTTAATGACACACCTCTGCGCGATTGGTTGCACGAAAGCCAACGTAACGTTCGTACTGTTAAATACTGGATTCTCGATGAGAAAACCCGTATTGCTGGTACTCACATGATTCGTGAGATGGTCCAAGAATGTATCGCTGACGAAGGTGTTGATGCTTGGGAAAAGTTCGCACTTGAAGTTATTGAAGACGGTCGTCGTGGCCTGGTTAGCCGTATTAAGGCAATGACCATTCCCGGTAAGATCAAAACAGTAGCTTTCGTAGACGTACCTTACACTCACGAAGACGTAAACGTACCTTCTCCATTCGCTAAAATTGACACTATCATGCACGCTCCGTGCGAAATCACTGTCAAGCCTAACGCTACTTGGCGTTTAGACTTTGAAGGTTGTAGCCGTTGGGGCTGGCACACGTATAACGCTAACCCCACAGCGTTTACATCTGGTATCTGGGTAATGATGACTCAGGGTATCGTGCCTACAGAGCGTATTAATGATGGTGCTCGTTACGCAACTGAATTCCGTCTGCCTAAAGGCACTTGGACTAACCCGGATGACCGTCGTACAGCTCACGCTGATGCATGGCACTTCCTGGTATCTTCTTGGAGTTCTTTGTGGCGTGGTCTGAGCCGTGCTTACTTCGGTCGTGGTTACCTGGAAGAAGTTAACGCCGGTAACTCTAACCCTTGTAACTGGCTGCAAGGCGGCGGTATCAACCAAGACGGCGAGATTCATGCTGTAAACAGCTTCGAAACAGCTGCTTGTGGTACTGGTGCTTGTGCCATGAAAGATGGCTTAAACAACGCTGCTGCAATTTGGAACCCTGAAGGTGATATGGGTGATATCGAGATCTGGGAACTGGCTGAGCCACTTCTGTACATGGGTCGCATGCAAAAAACCAACTCTGGCGGTTACGGTAAGTACCGTGGCGGTAACGGGTTTGAGACCTTGCGTATGGTATGGGGTTCTTGTGACTGGACTATGTTCTTCATGGGTAACGGCTACATGAACAGTGACTGGGGTCTGATGGGTGGTTATCCTTCAGCGACTGGTTATCGTTTTGAAGCTCACAACACTGGCCTTCTCGGTCCAGACGGTCGAATCGCACAAGGAAAATCAATTCCTTTGGGCGAAGATTTGAACCCCGATGACCGTGAGTGGGAAAAACACCTTGGTCCAGATGCTGTAGTTAAACGTGATAAGCAGTGCATCACAACTGAAGCAATCTTTGAAAATGGTGACCTATACTTGAACTACCTACGTGGTGGTCCTGGCTTTGGTGATCCTTTAGACCGTCTCCATACAGGCGCTCAAAGTATCGAAGAAGATCTGAACGAGAACTACGTTTTGCCTGAATACGCCAAGAAAATCTACGGTGTTGTATACACTCAAGATGAAGAAGGTACTTACACAGTTGATTCAGCTAAAACAGCCGTTAGTCAAGCTAAAATGAAAGAAGATCGTAAAGCCCGCAGCGTTCCTGTTCGTGAGTGGATGGAAACTGAGCGTGCCAAGATCCTTGATCTCGACGCTTCTCCTCAAGTTAAGCAAATGTTTGCGTCCAGCTTCGCGTTGTCTGAGCCTTTCCTGAATGATTTTAAAACATTCTGGGATCTGCCAAACGATTGGAATCTGTTGGAATCAAGCTTGGGAATCCCCATGTTTGGTGCTACTCAGACTATGGATATCAGCGAAATGCCGGACTGTAAGCCCGTCATTATGACTGAGGAATAATCGTTAACTGAGAAATTGAACCGAGTGCCCCTTGGGGCACTCAATCAATGATCAATTAGATATAAGTGAGTATAGATATGTCTACATATACAAAAAAAGAAGTTGGGCAGCTGGTTGACGGCACGTTAGTTTGGGAGACAGTGCATCAAATGCTGTCGATGCCTAAAGATGAGGATCGTTATAAGCTTTACATGGAAGTACTGCAGGATGCAGTTTCCTATGATGACAAAATCCTTTTGGCAGTAGGCCCACACTTGAACGTTGTGGAATCTGCTACTGATGGTGAAATCATTTATAAGTGTGATTGCGGCCATGACTTCGGTGATTACCGTAACAACTGGAAGCTGGGTGCTAACATTTATGTACGTGATACTCCGGAAAAAATGGACCAGGTTTATCCTCGCCTGATGTCTCCTGACACTACTTGGCAGGTTTATCGTGAGTACTCTTGCCCAACGTGTGGAACAATGCTCGACATTGAAGCTCCAACACCTTGGTATCCATGTATGCACGACTTCCAACCAGACTTGAAGACTTTCTTCGAGTGGGTCGGATTGCCTGCACCAGCAAAGATCTAAGATCTAAGATCTAAGCTGAAATAGTAGTACTGGGTCCCGGCCTTTTGGTCGGGACCCATTTATTTTAGGCTTATCAAAAGTTCTAAACTGGATTCGGTTTCAAACCTTCCTAACTATTTTCTAGCGTTCGTAAGCAAATAGTTAATCCGTAGAGGGGCTTGCCCAGCTTATATCTGCCAGTACTGCTGGATAGAAAAATTTATCGATTAAATCATTGAAATATTGCCAGTCATCCCAACATTATTGGTTAAGTTGGTTGACCGTAAATTATAAGTGTTGAGGAGAAGACTATGTCCAAAAAGAACAATGATGAGAAAAACAATGA